>ENA-OROZ01000108-OROZ01000108.1-human-gut-metagenome-genome-assembly--contig:-NODE-108-length-96425-cov-7.622590_pt1 | contig 96425 bp, 84 predicted proteins | sample MGYA00242138_ERZ509066 | MGnify/ENA primary metagenome ERZ509066 (study PRJEB26280, sample SAMEA2338691) | human gut metagenome | biome: human gut; feature: human-associated habitat; material: faeces... | reverse complement strand
AGTGTACTAATGCGTACACGGATTTTCAGGTTCTCGGAAAAACTCAAAAAGGCGCTAATTTTTGCCGTTTTTTAAGGCGAGGGCGGCAGCACCTAAGATACCAGCCTCATTTTTAAGCGTCGCCTTAACAACCTTAATATACGGATTTCTTTTGCCGCCGTAACTGTAACGGGTGACGTACGCTTGCAGGCGTTTTATGAACCAGTCGCCCTGATTACTTATACCGCCGCCCATAAAGATTATTTCGGGACGGATATAGTTGCCGATATTCACAAGCCCTTCGCCGACGTATCTGATATATCTTGAAACAAGGGCTTTTGCGGTTTTGTCGCCCGCGTCCATCGCGTCGAATGCCGTACGCCCCGTGACCTTCCCTTCTTTTCCCGCGATTTCGTTCATCAGACTTTCGGGGTGTTTTTCCATCGCGCGTTTGGTATCGCGGATAAGAGCAGTTGCCGACGCATACGCTTCCCAGCAGCCGCGCCTGCCGCAACCGCATTTTTCGCCGCCCATACGAATGACGGTGTGTCCGCCCTCGCCGCCTGCGCCTTTGAATCCGGAAATCAAATTACCTTTGACAAGCGTACCTGTCCCTACGCCTGTGCCGAGTGTCACCATGACAGCATTTTGCACGCCTTTCATATCGCCGAACACCGATTCGCCGATGACAGCGCAGTCCGCGTCGTTGCCGATATATACGGGAAAATCGAAATATTTTTTGAATTCCGCGCGGAAATCGTAATCGCGGAAGAAAATATTGCAGGTATAAAAAATCTTTGCGGTGTCGGGATCGACCGTGCCGGGGACGCCCATGCCCATTCCCGCGATCTCGTCCGTCGAAATGCCGGCGTCTTCCAAAAGTTTTGCGACAAGCCCCGCGATATCTTTTGTATTGTCGTCGGACGGTTGCGTCGGTTTTGTAACAACGCTGTCTTTCACGATTATGTTGCCGTTTTCGTCGACGATGCCGCCTTTAATGCTCATACCGCCCACGTCGATACCTATATAATACATGTTCAAATCCTTATTTTTTTTCTTAATTTTACCACAAATACACGGCGCGCGCAACGGTTGCGCCGGGACATTTTCAGAAGCCGCGTAAAATTCTTCTTGATTTATCACGTTATCGTGTGATACAATACTTCTAAGAATAATGATTATTGGGGATTTATATTATGTTGAAACCGGAAGAAATTATTGCGGCAAGGATTCTTATGAACACCAACGAGGTTTTTTTGTCCTCGGTCGGCGCAGGGGGCGGTCCACGTTCCAGCATTATCACGAAACTTCGCTCGGAAGGACACAACGTCATTTATTTCGGCGCGCCGATTAACAGCCAGAAAGTCCAGAATATCCGACAAAATCAGAACGCAAGCATTTGCTATTACAGCGGCTCGGACAGTATCACGCTTTTGGGCAGGGTTGAGTTTGTCACCGACAACACTTTAAGGAAGCAGCTCTGGCACGAATGGTGCAAAAAAACCAACGCGATCGCGCTTAACGAGTACGACTTCTGCCCGATGAAATTCACGACGACGGAAGCCACTTTCTGGATACGAAACAAGCTTTCGACCTTCAATTACGAATAATCGCAATGTATCCCTTCCGGGAGATTGCCACGTCGCTTCGCTTCTCGCAATGACATAGTGATTGCTCGGAAGACAACAGAAACAGTAAAGTTTGAAAGAATAATCAAAGTTCGTCCCGAATATAAATACCGTATGAAATATACGGTAATTCGGGTTGGCTTTGGCGAGAACGCCTCATCTTTGGCAAGAAAATACAAAACGACCGAAAGGTCGCTTTTTTTATTGAACGATAATCCGCTTTTCTTTGAGGGGGAACGGCTTATCGCGGCGGAATTCCACGGGAAAACCTGCGTCGCAAGACCTTTCGACACGGCGGAAACCGTCGCAAAAAGGACGGGAACAAGAAAAGAAGAAGTGATCCGTCTGAACGGCACCGACAAATTCTTCCCCGGTCAGAACGTGATTCTTTCGGATTATGACGAATAAGAAAAGTATTTTCAAATCGGTCGCGGTCGTAACGGCGTTTTCGGTCGCGACAAGACTTTTTGCGTTTTTGTTCAAAGTTTTCGTGTCGCGGCAGTTCGGCGCGAGCGTTGTCGGTGTATATCAGATGGCGTTGAGTTTTTATTTTTTCGCGTCGGCGGTTGCGCTCAGCGGACTTCCGACGGTGATAAGCCGAAAGATTGCCGAGGACGAAAAAACGGGCGGCGAAAACGTACCATCGCTTATTTCGACCGCGCTTGTTTTATCGCTGTCGTCGGTACTTCCGATACTTTCGGTAATATACCCCGTCGCTTTCCTTTTGCCGTCGGTTTTTGCGGACGAGCGGGTTTTGCCGCTTGTCGTGATTATGCTGCCCGCGCTTCTCAGCACGAGTATTTACAACGTTATCCGCAGTTGGTTCTGGGGAAAAAGGTCTTTTCTTGCGTTCAGTTTCACCGAGATGCTGGAAGAAGTCCTTCGCATTACTTTCACGCTGATATTTTCGCTGGGACTTATCGCCGCCGTAACGCCACTTAAAGGGCTTGCGGTCGGTTTTTTGGTGTCGGATATAACGTGCGCCGTCGTACTTTTCATACTGTTTTTGATAAAAAAAGGTAAATTCGGCCGTATAAAAGACGTTCCGGCGGTGTTAAAACCCTCGCTTCCGATAACGGCGATGCGCGTTTTCGGCGGAGTCATCGGCGCGTTTACGGCAATCGTGATTCCCGTCCTGCTCATAAAATACGGCATGGAAAAAAGCGACGCGTCGGCAACGTTTGGACGCGTTACAGGAATGGCGATGCCTCTTCTTATGGCGCCGACCACTCTCACGGGCGCGCTGTCCGTCGTGCTTATCCCGGAAATCGCGACGATTAAACACGACGATAAATCCGCGATGTCCGCGCGCATTGACGGCAGCATAAATTTTGCGATAATTATCGCCGCCCTTTTCACGATTTTGTATATCCCGCTTGGAAAAGAGATCACGACTTTCGTGTTCAAAGACGAGTTTTCGGGCGTGTATCTTTCAAACGTCGCGCTTATGCTGTACCCGCTGGGGCTCAACCAGATTTCGACGTCGATATTAAACTCGATGGGGCTTGAAAAGAAATCCTTTTTCAATTACGCCGTCGGCGCGGCGATACTTATGATTCTGACGCTCGCGCTGCCGAAGTACGTCGGAATTTACGCTGTCGCGATCGGGGGCGCGGCGGGAAGCGTCGTCACGTCTTTTCTTAACCTTAACGCGCTCAATAAAAAAGCGCGGATTCTGGACAATCCCAAAAAGACCGCGCTTGCAATATTGTTGTCGTTTCCGCTTGTCGCGCTGACCTGTCTTCTGAAAAATCTGCTGTTTTCCAAAATTCCGCCGTTTTTCGCGATTGCGATTTCGGGCGGAATACCCATGATTTTATACCTTGCGGCGTGCGTCGTTTTCAGAATCTTCGACGTTACTCGCTTTTACAAAACGACGCGGAAAAAATCTTTGAAAAAACGGGATAAATCAAAAAAGTAAGTCCGACGTTTATCGCGGTAACGGGCGTTTGCGTAACCGCGCGCACCCCCATATAGGCAAAAAACGTCTGCCCTTTGCTGAGCCCCATAAGATACAATGCGTACGTGTTTATGAAAAGCGTGCAGATGACGAAAACCAGAATATACGATATTGCGATATTCACGTACGGCATCGCGCCGCCGAGTTTTTTGATTTTAATATACGACGTGAGCCCCGGGATAACGCCGATAAGCACCGACGCGCAAAGAATCACCGGATTTGGCGCATACCCGCCGCCGACGAAACAGCCGATCACGTCGCCGAGTCCGCCGACAAGTCCGCCGGCAATCGGCCCGAAAAAATACCCCGCAAGAAAACATACCGTATAAGTCAGCGTGATTTTGAGCGTGCCGAGACGCGGCGAGAATATGCCGACAACGACGTTCAACGCCACGAATACCGCAAGGTACGCAATCTTTTGCGCCGTGAAATAACGTTTTTTTTCGGAAGACTCCCCGACGGAAACGTCGGGTTCTTGTGCAACGATTTTGTTTTTGAGCATAAAAAAACCTCCTTTAAGAGGTTCGCGTTAAAAGCCGCGCGAAAACGCGGTACTTCGCAGCGAACGCGACAAGCCACCGCAGGTTTCCCTTTCGTTTGCGGGCGACATTCCATCCCGCAACACTTAACGCGACTTATCTACTCTGCAACGCTAATAATAAACTATTCTCATCGAAAAATCAAGCGGCGGCGCATAAATCGCGAAAACTTAAAAATAATAGCGATATGCTCAACGTTTTAATTCGCGCAATAATATTGTACTTTTTCCTGCTGGCGGCGATGCGGCTTATGGGAAAGCGGCAGTTGTCCGAGTTCCAGCCCTTCGAGTTTGCGATAACTCTCGTCGCGGCAGACCTTGCGTGCATTCCGATGTCGGACAATACCATTCCGATAATTTACGGCATAATCCCGATATTCACGCTTGTGATACTGCATAATCTTTTGACGTTTTTCGCAATCAAAAGTCACCGCTTCCGAAAACTCATCAACGGCAAGCCCGTTATCCTCATCGGCGACGGCAAAATCGACTGCGAGGTGCTTAAAAAATGCGGAATGACCGCAAACGATCTTCTGGAAAGCCTGCGCGAACAAGGATATTTCAAAATCGGCGAGATAAACTACGCCGTGCTGGAAACAAACGGGAAAGTGTCCGTGCTGCAAAAGTTTGCAAACGCGCCGGTAACGAACGCCGACCTTAATATCGAAGGCGGCAGCAACAACCTTCCTTACAACGTCGTCGTCGAAGGCAGGTTTATGGGGGATACGTTCAAAAGCATTACCCCTCCCCTTGAAAAGGACGTCGTCGTAAAAACGCTTGAAAAAGAAAATATGACAATCCGCGACGTGTTCTTGTTTTCCATTGACAAAGACGCGGCGTTTATACAAAGTTACGACGGGCGCGTCGTGAACACGATAATCGAAAAATGAAAAAAGCAGTTATCCTTTTTATAATATTTCTTATAATCCTGGGCGCGGGGATTACCGAGCACTTTTTCGTGCATAAAACCTTTGACGACTTCAACGAGCGCATTGGAAAAATCGAAGCCGCCCTTCAAAACGACGACGTTGATTCCGCACTCGCATACGCCGAAGACCTGCAAAACTTCTGGGCTAAAAAACGAAAACTCGTGGAGGCGATTTCCTACTGTCAGGACGCACGACAGGTCAACGTAATACTTGGGGAACTCACGGGAAGTTTAAGGTGCGAAGACACCGACAACGCTTTCAGCAAAATCGAAAGCCTGTATCAACTCATACAAAACATACGGGATATGCTGGACTTCAACGCCATTGATATAATTTGATTATTTCGACAAAAAAGCGGCTTTACAAATGTAAAACCGCTTTTTAACATTGTTTTTTGCAATTTTCGCATTACTTCAAAATCCTTTTAAGGAACTGTCCGGTATACGACTTTTCGTTTTCCGCGATATGTTCGGGCGTGCCGACGTCAACGATCGTGCCGCCTCTGTCGCCGCCGTCGGGACCAAGGTCAACGATGTTGTCCGCAACTTTTATCACGTCAAGATTATGCTCGATAACGACGACGGTGTTGCCGCTCGACACAAGCCTTTGCAAGATCGCGATAAGTTTTGCAACGTCGTGGGTATGCAGTCCCGTCGTGGGCTCGTCCAGAATATACAGCGTCTTGCCGGTGCTGCGTTTGCTGAGTTCGGTTGCGAGTTTCACGCGCTGCGCCTCGCCGCCCGAAAGCGTGGTTGCGGGTTGACCGAGTTTGATGTACCCGAGCCCCACGTCGTAAAGCGTCTTGATTTTGTTGTAAATCTTCGGAATGTTTTTGAAATATTCGCACGCTTCCTCGACGGTCATTTCAAGGACGTCGTTGATGTTTTTGCCCTTATATTTCACTTCCAGCGTTTCTCTGTTATACCGCTTCCCGTGGCACACGTCGCAGGGGACGTAAATGTCGGGCAGGAAGTGCATTTCGATTTGTATTATGCCGTCGCCGCCGCAATTTTCGCACCTGCCGCCCGAAACGTTAAACGAAAATCTGCCCGCAGTATATCCCCTTGCCTTTGCGTCGGGAGTCGAGGCAAACAGTTCCCTTATCGGGGTGAAAACGCCCGTGTACGTCGCGGGATTGCTGCGCGGAGTGCGACCGATCGGCGACTGATCGATATTGATGATTTTATCAAAGTTATCGATGCCTACGATCTCGTCGTACTTCCCTTCCGTAAGGTTGCTTTTGTTCAGTTTGTTATAAACCGCGGGATAAATAATTTCGTTGACAAGGCTGCTTTTTCCGCTGCCCGAAACGCCCGTAACCGCGGTTAAAAGTCCGACGGGAATATCGGCGTCGATGTTTTTCAGATTGTTTTGTTTTGCGCCGCGAACCGACAAATATCTGCCGTCGGGGCGTTTTCTTTCTTCGGGCACGTCGATTTTGAGTTCGCCCGACAAATACTTGCCCGTTATCGACTCCTTGCAGGCGATGATGTCGTCCACGCTGCCTGCCGCAACGAGTTTTCCGCCGTGTATGCCCGCGCCGGGACCGATATCCACGATGTAATCCGCCGCGCGCATCGTGTCCTCGTCGTGTTCGACAACGATAAGCGTGTTTCCGAGGTCGCGCAGCCCTTTCAGACTGCTTAATAATCTTTCGTTATCCTTCTGGTGAAGCCCGATCGACGGCTCGTCAAGGATATACAACACTCCCGTAAGTCCGCTGCCGATTTGCGTGGCAAGCCTTATCCTTTGCGATTCGCCGCCCGAAAGTGTCGAGGCGGAGCGGGAAAGCGTAAGATAATCGAGCCCGACGTTTACCAGAAATTTCAGCCTTGCGCGGATTTCTTTGATTATCCTTTCGGCAATGAGCGTTTTTTGCTTGTCAAGAACGAGCGCGCCGAAAAATTCGTCGGTTTTTTTCACCGACATATCCGAAAGTTCCGCAATGTTAAGCCCGCCGACAGTAACCGCGAGCGCTTCCTTTTTCAGGCGTTTTCCGCCGCACGTTTTGCACGGCACGGACACCATATATCTTTCGATTTCGTACTTAACGCCGTCGCTTGTCGTTTCGCGATAGCGGCGCATAAGGTTGTTGACGATACCTTCGTATTTCGTCATGAATTGCCCGCGGAAACTGCGTGAGTTATAATCCATCGGGATTCTTTCGTCAACGCCGTACAAAATCGCGTCAAGTTTCCACTTCGGCAAGTCTTTAATCGGAGTCGTGAGCGAAAATTCAAGCAACTTCGACAACGCTTTCATTTGCGAGCGCACGATGTCGCCACTGCCGAGATTCCACCCCGACGGCGCGGCAAGTCCGCCGTTTCCGACGCCCAGATTTTCGTCGACGATAATCTTTTTCAGGTCGATTTCGTTGCGGAAGCCCAGCCCGCCGCATTCGGGACAAGCCCCGTACGGATTATTGAACGAAAACAGTCTGGGTTCAAGTTCTTCGATGCTGACGTCGCAATCGGGACAACTGTATTTCGTGCTGTAAATCGTCGTCTTTTTTGCGTTTTCGACGACGACAAGTCCGTTTGCGAGTTTGAGCGCGGCTTCGACGCTGTCCGTCAGACGTCTTTCCGAGCCTTCTTTTACGGCGATACGGTCGATTGTCACCGAAATATCGTGTTTTACGTTTTTGTCAAGGACGATTTCTTCGTCAAGGGTATAGTCGATGCCGTCCACACGCACGCGGACGTAGCCCGACTTTTTGAAGTCTTCAAGTTCCTTCCTGTATTCGCCCTTTCTGCCTCTGACGACGGGTGCCATGATTATGACCTTATTGTCGCCCGACTGCACGGTGCTTTCGATGATTTTGTCGGTAATCTGGTCAACCGTCTGATGTTCGATTTCCCTGCCGCACTTCGGACAATGCGGAGTGCCGACGCGGGCGTACAAAAGCCTTAAATAATCGTAAATTTCGGTAACGGTGCCCACCGTCGAGCGCGGGTTTTTGGACGTCGTTTTCTGGTCGATGGAAACGGCGGGGGAAAGCCCTTCGATATATTCGACGTCGGGTTTTTCCATTTGTCCCAAAAACATACGGGCGTAGCTTGACAGACTTTCGATATACCGTCTTTGCCCTTCGGCGAAAATCGTGTCGAAAGCAAGCGACGACTTTCCGCTGCCGGAAAGCCCCGTGAACACGACAAGTTTGTCGCGCGGGATTTCGACGTCGATGTTTTTAAGGTTATTCTCTTTTGCTCCTTTTACAAAAATTTTATCCGTCATTTATATTATCTTCCAAGTTCTTTTTTAAGTTCGGATATTCTGTCGCGAAGTTTGATTGCCGCCTCGAAATCCAGCCCTTCCGCCGCGACTTGCATAAGTCCTTTCAGACGTTCAAGTTCCGAAGCGATATCTTTACGGTCGCGTTTTGCGTCTTTATCCAGCTTTTTGGTGATTTCGATTGTATTTACGATTTCTTTCACGACGGTGTGCGGCACGATGCCGTGCGCCGCGTTGTAGTCGGATTGTATCTTTCTTCTGCGGTTTGTTTCGTCGATTGCGCGCTGCATGCTGCCCGTTATCGTATCGGCGTACATAATAACCCTTGCGTCGACGTTTCTTGCGGCGCGGCCGACGGTCTGGATAAGCGCGGTTTCGCTTCTTAAAAACCCTTCCTTATCGGCGTCGAGAATCGCAACGAGCATTACTTCGGGAAGATCGAGCCCTTCTCTCAAAAGGTTGATTCCGACAACCACGTCGACGTCGCCTTTTCTCAAAGAATTGATGATTTCGATTCGTTCCAGCGTGTCGATGTCGCTGTGCATATACTTGACCTTAATCCCCTTTTCCTTCAAAAACGAAGTAAGGTTTTCCGCCATTTTTTTGGTGAGCGTCGTAACAAGCGTCCTGCCGCCCTTTTCGACGGTCAGATTGATTTCGGAAATAAGGTCGTCGATTTGTCCTTCGACGGGGCGTATAAAAATTTCGGGGTCGATAATGCCCGTAGGACGTATGAGTTGTTCCGCCACCTGGTCGGCTTCTTGCAACTCGAACGGGGCGGGAGTCGCCGACACGCACACAAGCTGATAAATCCTTTTCTCAAACTCGTCGAAGCGGAGCGGACGGTTGTCGAAAGCGGCGGGCAGACGGAAACCGTATTCCACAAGGTTTTCCTTCCTGCTTCTGTCGCCGTTGTACATACCGCGGATTTGCGGAATCGTCATATGGCTTTCGTCGATGAAACAGACGAAATTTTTCGGGAAGAAGTCCAACAAAGTGTACGGCGGTTCGCCGGGTTTCCTTCCGTCAAAGTATCTACTGTAATTTTCGATGCCGCTGCAATAGCCCATTTCGCGCATCATTTCGACGTCGTACGCGACGCGCTCGCCGATTCGTTGCGCCTCGATAAGTTTATTGCGGTCGGTGAAATATTTCACCCTTTCTTCCCTGTCTTTCGTGATGAGCGTCAGGGCGTTTTCCATACGGCTTTCGCCGACGACGTAATGGGTTGCGGGGAAAATAACTGCGTGTTCGAGCCGCGACAACGGCTTTCCCGTAAGGGCGTCGATTTCATAAAGCTTTTCGATTTCGTCACCGAAAAATTCCACCCGTATCGCGACTTCCGAATTTGACGACGGGAATATATCCACAACGTCGCCGCGCATTCTGAATGTGCTGCGCTGAAAGTCGATGTCGGCGCGCTTATATTGTATATTCACGAGTTTACGCGCCAAATCGTCACGGTCAAGCGTCATTTCGGGGCGCAAAGAGATGGACAGGTTGAAGTATTCTTCGGGCGCGCCCAGCCCGTATATGCACGATACGGAACTGACGACGATGACGTCGTTTCTTTCGCAAAGACTGCTTGTCGCGCTGTTTCTGAGTTTGTCGATTTCGTCGTTGACTTCCAGCTCCTTTTCGATGTAAGTGTCGCTTCTCGGGATATACGCTTCGGGCTGATAGTAGTCGTAATACGATACGAAAAACTCCACGCGGTTATCGGGGAAAAACTCACGAAACTCGTTGCAAAGCTGCGCCGCAAGCGTTTTGTTGTGCGCGATAACGAGCGCGGGACGTTGCACCCTTTCGATGACGTTTGCCATCGTAAAGGTTTTGCCGCTTCCCGTAACGCCCAGGAGCACCTGCGTACGAAACCCGTCGTTCAGTCCCTCGACAAGTTTTTCGATTGCCTGTTCCTGATCGCCGTTCGGTCTGAATTTCGATTTTAACTGAAAAAGATGATTTTCCATCAACGAAACTTGCCCATGATAAGCGGGGCGATGATATATCTTATGATGATTGCGATCGTGCCGGAAACGATTGCCGTGCATACCGTAATCAGCAGTTTGTTGTAAACGCTTTTGCGCCACGCCCTTTCGACGCGCGCGAACGAAAGCCCTTTCTGATGCATCGTGATGCAATACGTCAGTTCGCCGTGGTTGTCGGCGGAAATGTATTCCAGATAATCGTCGAGAGCAAGCCCTTTGAGCATAGGTTCGAGTTCTTCGGGGGTGTAGGCGTAATCGTACGGCAACGCCTCAAAAATTTCAAGCGGTTTCACCAGACAAACGCCCTCGTCGTTTTTTTCGGCGAGGTTAAGAAGGACGTGCATAAGCGCCCTTTCTTTTTTATTCAGTGCGTGTTTCTCAACTGCCATAGTCCGCCTCTTATTTCATTTTCAGGAAAACGCCGATAAGAAGAGCGATCGCGCTTGCGATGAGCCCGCCGAGGAGCGCGCCCCAGAACGCCGCTTTTCTTATCATTTTCCTTAAAGAGATGCTGTCAAGTTTGATTTCTTTCGACTTGCCTTTTTCGCCTGCGACGGGAACGTCGACGGACGCGGTGGGGTGCGAGTCGTGCGGTTCAACCTTTTCGATGGCGCGCGCTTTTGCAAGCGTGGCAAGGCAATACTCGTCCACCGTCGAATATTTGACTTTGATATAATCGTTGTCGGACAACGTGCGGATTATCCCCGAAAGTTCCACCTTCGTGCAACGGTCGGAATCGGACAATTTCGCGATGATTTCGTCCGCGTCGATGATTTTATAGGCGCCGTCCGAAAAGTCGTTAAGGACAGTCAGCACGGCGTTTAATTGCCTGTCAAGCATATACTACCTCATTTTAGTTACCCTATTATACCACCTGCAAGGTCAAATTGCAAGCCCTGACAAAAGGTCTTTCGATTTAATATTAAAATCGTTACCCTTCCGGGAGATTGCCACGCTACGCTCGCAATGACATTAAAAAGAGAACTTATCGTTTGCCTTGCGGGATTCCTCTTTCAAAAAGTCAATCGAAAATTAGTATTTCAATTTGCTTTTATTTTATAATAAAGTGTGCTATCATTGACTAAATTATAAATTTTCGAGCGAATATGAATCTTTTAAGCAAGTTTTTGAATAGAACGGATTTTTCGGACTACGACGATTTCAGAAGAAACGCGAAACTGTGCGTTCCGTCCGATTTCAACTTCGGATTTGACGTCGTGGACGAATACGCAAGGCTTTGTCCCGAAAAACGCGCCCTTGTATGGTGCAATCAGAAAGGCGAAGAAAAAGTCATCACCTTTGGCGAAATGAAGAAATTGTCGCTGAAAATGTGCAACGTCATTTCGTCGTACGGCGTGAAAAAAGGCGACTTCGTAATGAGTATGCTCAACCGTCGTTGGGAATACTGGGTACTTGTCGTGGCATGCTGCAAAATGGGCGTCGTACTTATCCCCGCAACGCACATGCTCACCCCGAAAGACGTCGCGTACCGCGTGAACGAGGCGGGCGTGAAACTGCTGTTTGCGACGGAAGAAGAAGACGTTGCGGAACATATCTCGCTTGCCCTTCCCGATTGCAAAAACCTGAAAGGGGTGTTGTCGGTAAACGGCGCGCACTTCGACAACCTTGACGAAAAACTTGAAAACGCTCCTGCGGAATTTTCCTTCGACGCGCGCCCGAACCCCCGCGATCTGATGCTCGTATATTTCACTTCGGGCACGACGGGTATGCCCAAAATGGTCATGCACGACTTTTTGTATCCTTTGGGACACGTCTTCACCGCAAAATACTGGCAGGACGTCGTCGACGACGGCTTGCACTTCACTATGGCGGAAACGGGCTGGGCAAAATGCAGCTGGGGCAAAATCTACGGTCAATGGATATCGGGCACGGCGGTTTTCGCCTACGACTACCACGGCAGATTTACCCCCACGGACGTCTTGCCGCTTGTGCAAAAATACGGGATAACGACTTTTTGCGCCCCGCCCACGATTTACAGATTTTTGGTGAAAGAAGACTTGTCGAGTTTCGATTTATCCTCGATAAAACATTGCTCCACCGCCGGCGAAAGTTTGAATCCCGAAGTGTTCAAACAGTTTGAAAAAGCGACCGGGCTCAAAATTTACGAAGGTTTCGGTCAGACCGAAGGCACGGTAATGCTGGGCACGTTCAAATATTTGTCCCCCGTCACGGGCAGTCTCGGAAAGCCCAGCCCCCTGTACGACGTGCGCCTTATCGACGACGACGAAAACGAGGTTAAACCCGGCGAAGAAGGCGAAATCGCCATACTGAAATCGGAAAATCAGTGCGGACTCGTCGCGGGCTACTTCAAGGACGAGGCGCGCACCGCTGCCCTTAAAAACGACGTTTACTTCCACACCGGCGACCTTGCCTATCAGGACAAAGACGGCTGGTTCTGGTACGTCGGAAGAAAGGACGATATCATCAAATCGTCGGGCTACCGCATCGGACCTTTCGAGGTCGAAAGCGCGCTTATGGAACACCCCGCGGTGCTGGAATGTGCAATCACCGCCGTCCCCGACGACCTGCGCGGACAAATCGTGAAAGCGACAATCGTCCTGACCAAAAACTATCAGCCGTCGGACGCCCTTATCAAGGAACTGCAAAACCACGTGAAAAAGGTAACCGCGCCGTATAAATACCCGCGCATCGTGGAGTTTGTAAAAGAACTTCCGAAAACGACGTCGGGCAAAATCCGCCGTGTGGAAATCCGCGAAAACGACAAAAAATAAAATTATCCATTCCGGTATATTCCAAACAAAAAACTCCGCCGTGGCGGAGTTTTTTAATGCGGTTTTTTTGCGGTTTTGTGCGGTTTTTCTTTTTTGTGCGGTTTTGCGCGTTTTTGCGCTGTTATTTTTTGTTGTCGCGGTCGTCTTTGCGCTTTTTCGCTTCCATTATGTTGACAAAAAAGATTATTCCCACAAGCACGACAAGCCCGACCAGAATCCACACTTTGTAGGTGTCGAAAAAGATCTGCACCTTTTCCCAAAGCGTTTGTGCCTGAGCGATTTTTTCCTCAAAATTTTTGATTGTGTCGCCGATTGCGGACAGTATGATTTCTTTCATTATTCTTCAACGCGGATAAGCGCGGCGACGTTTTTCACGCCGTCAAGAGCGGTGATTTCTTTCAACGCTTTTTCAATGATTTTCTCGTGGCTCAGGTGCGTGACGAAGATAATGTCCGTCTTTGAATTGACGTTTTCTTCGTTCTGAAAAACCTTTTCGATGCCGATTTTGTTTTTGCCGAAAACGGTTGAAATTCTGCCCAGAATTCCTTCGCGGTCGGTGGCGCATATACGGACGTAATACTTGCTCTTAAAATCGGTGATAAAGTCCGAATCGCGACTTGAACCGTCGTTTTTGAACGGTAAATAGCGTGGTTTGCGCTGATGCGCCGCATAAATAATATCGCTGACGATTGCGCTGCCGGTGGGCAGATCGCCCGCGCCCCTGCCGTAAAGCATAATATCGCCGACGCTGTCGCCGACAAGGTACACGGCGTTGAAACTGCCCGACACCGCCGCAAGCGGATGGCTGCTTTTAATGAACGCGGGATGCACGCGCGCCTCGATTTTTCCGTTGTTGTTTTTGCTGATTGCAAGGAGTTTCAGCGTGTAGCCGAGTTTCTTCCCCGTATTTATGTCGTCCACGGAAATCTTCGTGATACCCTCGCGATACACCCTTTGTACGGGCACTTTTTTGTGATAGGACAGCGTGGACAAAATCGACAGTTTGTACGACGCGTCAAAGCCTTCGACGTCGGCTGTCGGATCGAATTCGGCATATCCGAGTTCCTGCGCGGATTTCAGTGCGTCCTCGTACGACGTGCCGTTTTCGCTCATCGCCGACAAAATGTAGTTCGTCGTGCCGTTTATTATGCCCTTTATCGACAAAATCGTATTTGCCTGCATTCCTTCGGTAATCGTGCGGATTATGGGCACGCCGCCGACGCAACTCGCCTCGAAATACAGCCCCGCCTTGCCGCGTTTTGCCGCCGCTTCGAGTTCGTGCCAGTGTTTTGAAAACAATTCCTTATTTGCGGTGACGATACTTTTGCCCGCTTCCAGAGCCTTGATAAGGAACGTCCTTGCGGGTTCGATACCGCCGAAAAACTCGCAAACTATCGAGATATCTTTGTTATTTACGACGTTGTCGATGTCGGTTGAAACGATGTCGGGATTTACGCCCAACTCTTCAACCCTTTTCATGTTGCGTTCAAGCACGTGCAGGACTTCGATATCGAGCGCTTCGTACTTTTTGAAAGCGTCGTGGTTTTTTTCCAGAATCTTATAAGTGCCGCCCCCGACCGTACCCAGCCCGAGCAGCGCGATGCCGACTTTTTTCATTCGTTATTACCTTCTTTATTCATATCGTACAAAATTTTAAGCCCTTTGAGAGAAAGCGAGCGGTCAACGACGTCGATAATCGACTTGTCCGCGTTGACGACAAGTTCCGACAAACCGCCCGTCGCGATGACTTTCGCGTCTTTCATAAGCGGATTTTCGCGGAATTTTCTGACAATGTAGTCAACCTGCCCCGCATATCCGTAAACCGCGCCCGACTGCATACCCTCGATTGTGGAACGGGCAATCGCGTCTTTCGGCGGAACAAGTTCGAAACGGGGAAGTTTCGCGGCGGTGTTCACAAGGCTTTCCGACGCGGTTTTGACGCCGGCGCAAATCGCGCCGCCCAGAAACGTGCCGTCTGCCGTCACCGCGTTGAACGTCGTCGCGCTGCCGAAATCCACAACGATAAGCGGCCCGCCGTATAAGAAGTGCGCCCCAACCGCGTCAACGATCCTGTCCGCGCCGAGTTCGATGGGGTTGTTATATTTGATTTTCAAACCCGTTTTAAGCGTGGCGTCCACGAAGACGGGCTTTTTCTTCATATAATACGTGCACATATGCTCCACCGTGTAGTTGAGCATGGGCGCGACGGACGACATGATAATGCCGTCGATATCCTTAAATTCAACGCCGACGTTTTTGAACAAGTCGTACAAAATCATTCCGAGTTCGTCCGCGGTGCGCTTTGCCTCGGTTGAAAGACGCCAGCTTTTTTTCAGGACGTCGCCGTCGTACACGCCGAGTTTCATATTCGTATTTCCTACGTCGATAACAAGTAACATTTTTTAATCCTTATCGTGATTTTACGTTATTATACCAAAAGCGCGCGCATTTTACAACTATTATTTTTCAAACATATATGATACGCGTTATAAATATAATTTTTATATGCAAAAAGTAAAATGGCTTTACGCCGCGTTTTTCGCGCTTTCGTTTGCGCTTATCGTGGAATGGACGGGAAGTTTCACCGTGCAAAGAAACCTTTCGTGGTTTTCAGGTCTTACTTTACCGGTGTTTTGGTTGGACGCGACGGCGTTCACGGCGTTGTACTCGGCCGCGACGGCACTTGAAGCGTTCGTCGTGTCCGACGCGCTCGTCAAAGGCGCGGTAAATCCGACGTTCGGATTGTATGCGTCGGTCAAGTTTTCGTCCGCATTGTTCCTTGCGCTGTTTTTCGCGGCAAGAAATCCCCTTTTGGGACTTGTCACAATGACTGTCACTTTGGCGTTAATGTGGATTTTTTGTATTTTCATTCTGCGATCCCGCGCGGGGAAACTTGCAAAAGCCGCCGTTCCCGTCCTGCTTTTATGGTATTCGTATCTGTGGTCGCTGTCCTACGCCGTCGCGATTATAAATTAAAAAAAGGACGGCGCCGCCCGCCGTCCCGAAAAAATGGTGCTTTTATGTATTATTTGCACCCGCCGCCACCGCCGCATCCGCAGCAGCAACACAAAATCACAAGCCACGGCCAGAAGCCGTACGCTCCGCCGCCGCATCCGCAACCGTCGTTGCACCCGCCGCCGCATCCGCCGCAGCAGCAAAGAAGGATAAGAATCCATAACATACAGTCACAGCCCGAACCGCCGCCGAAAAAGTTTCCGTTCATAGCACAACCTCCCTTTCATACTCGATAACCGCAAGGATTATCTATACTTCACAATACGCAAACTTCATTTTTTTTGTTACATAAAACCCTTGCCCGTCGGCGTTTCGCTTGACTTTTTCTTAATATGTAAATAGAATATAAATAAACTTTTTTATGAGGTATGCGTTTATGGCAAATCTGACAATGGATAAACTCGTCGCGCTTGCGAAAAACCGCGGCTTCGTCTTCCCGGGAAGCGAAATTTACGGCGGTCTTGCAAACACTTGGGACTATGGTCCTTTGGGCGTCGAACTTAAAAACAATATCAAAAAAGCGTGGTGGAAAAAATTCATCACCGAAAGCGAATATAACGTAGGTCTTGACTGCGCGATTCTTATGAATCCGAAAGTCTGGGAAGCAAGCGGACATATCGGCGGTTTTTCCGACCCTCTTATGGACTGCAAAGCGTGCAAATCCCGTCATCGCGCCGACGACCTTATCGAAAACTGGAACGCCAAAAAAGGTATCACCCTTAACATCGCCGGCTGGACGAACGAACAGATGGAAGAATATATCAGGGAAAACAAAATCCCGTGCCCGATCTGCGGCAACTCCGACTTCACCGGCGTGAGAAAATTCAACCTTATGTTCAAGACTTTTCAGGGCGTCACGGAAGACACGACAAGCACCGTGTACCTTCGTCCCGAAACAGCGCAAGGTATCTTCGTAAACTTCAAAAACGTGCAGCGCACCACAAGAGCGAAAGTGCCTTTCGGTATCGGACAAATCGGCAAGTCTTTCAGAAACGAAATTACCCCCGGCAACTTCATTTTCCGCGTCCGCGAGTTTGAACAGATGGAACTTGAATTCTTCTGCAAACCCGGCACCGACCTTGAATGGTTCGATTACTGGAAAGAACACTGCAAAAATTGGCTTTACGGCCTCGGAATCAAGGAAGAAAACCTGCGCCTGCGCGACCACGATAAGGAAGAACTTTGCTTTTACAGCCGCGCCACGACCGACTTCGAGTTCAGATTCCCCTTCGGCTGGGGCGAACTTTGGGGCGTTGCCGACCGCACCGACTACGACCTTAACTGCCATCAGCGCGTCAGCGGCGAAAATATGGACTATGTCGATCCCGTCACGAACGAAAGATATATTCCTTACGTTGTGGAGCCGTCGCTGGGCGTCGAGCGTATGTTCCTTGCCGTGCTTTCAAACGCCTATGACGAGGAAGAAGTCGACGGCGATACCCGCGTTGTTTTGCATTTGCATCACGCTCTCGCGCCGTATAAGGTTGCGGTACTTCCTTTGCAAAAGAAACAACTCGGAGACAAAGCGACGGAAATTTACCGTATGCTTCAAAAGCACTTTTCCTGCACGTACGACGAAAGCGCAAGCATCGGCAAACGTTACCGCCGTCAGGACGAAATCGGCACGCCTTTCTGCGTGACGGTTGACTTCGACACCCTTGACGACGACACCGTAACCGTGCGTGAACGCGACAGCATGGCGCAAATCAGAATGCCTGTCGATAAACTTGTCGAATATCTGGAAAAAGAACTCGCTTACTAAGATAAAATGATAAAAGGCTCGGTTTACCGAGCCTTTTTGTATGATTAAAGATGTTATTCGGTCGTTTACTTAAACAAATCAGAAAAAGAAAAGGCTATACCAGCCAACAACTTGCCGACGCTTTGCACGTCTCCCGCAGCACTTACAGCCGCTACGAAAACGACTTAAAGGACGTGGAGCCCGACATACTTTTAGGCCTTGCGAATTTTTACGACACCACGGTCGACGACTTCCTTCTCTGGAACGCGCTTATCAAGTCGCCCGATTATCCGATGAACGTCAACAAATTAAGACGACTTGGAAAATTAAAATAATTTTTCGACGATCATTTCTTTCAGTTTATTCACGCCGTCCCCGGTTTTTGCCGAAATCACGACGGCGTTTTTTTCGTCTGTGGAAAAGCCTGCGTTTTCGTCGGCTTTGTTATAAACCGTTATAATCGGCGTGTCGGTAACGCCCAGCGACGTAAGGACGTCTTTCACGACTTTTTCCTGTCTTTCAAGGTCCTTTGAACTGCAATCCGCAACGTGCAGAATAAGGTCGGCGTACGTTGCTTCTTCCAGCGTGCTTCTGAAAGCGTCGACGAACTCGTGCGGGAGATTGTCGATGAAACCTACGGTGTCGGTCAGAAGATATTCCTTGCCGATATCGACGAAAATCTTGCGCGTCACGGGATCGAGCGTTGCGAAAAGTTTGTCTTCCGCCTTGACTCCCGCTTTCGTCAGAAGGTTCATCAGCGTGGACTTTCCGGCGTTTGTATACCCGACGATGGCAACGGTTTTTATGCCCGATTTTTTGCGGCGTTCACGGCGCAAATCCCTTTCTTTTTTCAGAATTTCAATGCGTTCCGACAGTTCGTAAATGCTGCGGCGGATACGCCGTCTGTCGGTTTCGAGTTTGGTTTCGCCGCTTCCTTTCGTCGCCGCGCCGCCGGAGCCCCCGCCGCCGATTCTCGACAATTCTTTGCCTTGTCCCAAAAGTTTCGGCAAAGTATATTTCATCATCGCGAGTTGCACTTGAAGTTTGCCCTCGTTCGAGGTTGCGTGCCGCGCGAAAATTTCAAGAATGAGCATCGGACGGTCGATGACCTTCGCGCCGACGTATTCTTCGATATTGTTCAGTTGACTTCCCGTGAGCATATTGTTGAAAATGACGAATTCCGCATTTTCCACCTGCACGAGGCGTTTGATTTCTTCAAGTTTACCAAGTCCCGCACAATAGCCCTTGTCGGGATTTTGTTTTTGGATAACCGCGCCTTTGACGTCAAGTCCCATCGTGTCGGCGAGTCGTTTCAGCTCCTCGATTTCGACGTCGAGGTCGCTGCCCGTGCCGACGTTTACAAGGATTGCCCCGCGCGTTTCGGGCGTATTGTCGACAACGTCGGGGATCACCGATTTTCTTTCGTATTCGGTGATTTTTTGAATCATATCGGCGTCGTCGATTTTTGCCGCGGACTTAAAATAAAACCTGTCGATTTTTTTGCCGTTGATAAAAGCGACTTCGACGTCGTTTACTCTTCCGTGCAACACGCCGACGGCAATCATTGCGTCAAGGCGCATCGACGTGAGCGCGGACGTGTCCATATCCGACAGTTTTCCGCTTCCTTTCGGGTGAGTATGCACGCATCTCACACCCTGAAAACGTTTGTCGCTGCGCTTCAACGAAAAATCTTCAAGCGATACCGTGCCGCTGTCGCCCACTCCCACCGCGACGACCTGTCCGTTTCTTGCGACGAACACGCAAATCTCGCGGTTGATTTTTTCGGTAATTTCGGCAATGGTCGAAAGAACCGTCCTGTCGATAAGAAGGTTTTTGTCGTACGCCCCGATAAGAGCGTCAAGCCGCGCAAGCACGGTCTGTTTTATTCCTTTCGTATTGCCGTAAACCATAATAAAATCCGTTAAGCCCTGGTGGAGTAGTTGGGGCTTTCTTTCGTAATCGTGATGTCGTGCGGATGGCTTTCGATAAGCGACGCGTTGGAAATTCTGACGAATTCCGCCGTGGTACGCAGTTCTTCGATGTTATGTTTTCCGCAGTAGCCCATACCGGAGCGGATACCGCCGACCATCTGATAAACGACGTCGGCAAGGCTTCCCCTGTAAGGTACGCGACCTTCGACGCCTTCGGGCACGAGTTTTCTCGCGTCTTCGCTGTCCTGGAAGTATCTGTCTTTGCTGCCCGCCGCCATTGCGGAGATACTGCCCATTCCGCGATACACCTTGAAACTTCTTCCCTGGAACATTTCAATGTCGCCGGGACTTTCCATAGTTCCCGCAAACAGACTTCCGATCATGACCGCCGCCGCGCCCGCGCCGATTGCTTTCACGATGTCGCCGCTGAATTTGATACCGCCGTCGGCGATGACTTTCTTGCCGTATTTGTCGGCAGTTTCGGCGCAGTCCATAACCGCCGTGATTTGCGGCACGCCGATACCCGCGATGACGCGCGTCGTACAGATACTGCCGGGGCCCATACCGACTTTTATGATGTCCGCGCCCGCTTCAATCAGGTCGCGCGTGGCTTCCGCCGTTGCGACGTTACCCGCGATGACTGGAAGGCAAGGGAATTTCTTTTTGATTTTTTTGACCGTTTCGATAACGATCGCATTGTGTCCGTGCGCCGTATCGACGGCGATTACGTCGACTTTGTTTCTGACGAGTTCTTCAACCCTTTCCATCGTGTTGTTCGCGATGCCGACCGCCGCTCCCGCAAGCAGTCTTCCGCCCGCGTCCTTTGCGGAGTTGGGATACTGAATGGCTTTTTCGATGTCTTTGATGGTGATAAGCCCTTTCAGATTGAAATCGGCGTCGACGATGGGCAGTTTTTCGATGCGGTGCTCGCCAAGAATTTCTTTCGCCTCTTCAAGCGTGGTGCCGACGGGTGCGGTCACAAGGTTTTTCCACGTCATTATATTGCCGATGGGCTGGTTGTAATTTGTCTCGAATTTAAGATCGCGGTTGGTAAGAATACCCACGAGTTTCCCTTCTTTCGTGATAGGAACGCCGCTGATTCTGTACTTTGCCATAAGTGCGACCGCTTCGGTAACGAGGTTGTCCGGTCCAAGGTAAAACGGATCGGTAATGACGCCGTGTTCGCTGCGTTTCACACGGTCTACGTGCGCCGCCTGTTCTTCGATCGTCAGGTTTTTGTGAATGATACCGACGCCGCCTTCCCTTGCCATCGCGATTGCCATCTGGGATTCGGTAACGGTATCCATGCCCGCGCTCAGAAGCGGAATGTTAAGTTTAAGCCCTTTTGCAAGTTCCACCGACAAATCGACGTCTTTGGGAAGCACGTCGCTGCGCTTGGGGATAAGCAAAACGTCGTCAAAAGTTAAACCTTCCTTCAAAATCTTTGCCATTTGTACACCTCGTTAAAAATTATTTGCGGAAAAATTGTAAATTTTTCTTATGTTATAATATTTGGGATTAAAAGTCAACGGATTTTTTGATTTTGCCGTCCCGTTTTTTGAAAATTACGAAAACCGATAAAACGATTACGATAAGTATGCCCATTCCCGACACGACGGGATAATAATAATCGACGATATCCTCAAAAGAGAACAACCCTACAAACGGAATCGACAAAAGCGTGACGAAAACGACGCCCGCGGTTTTCTTTTTTTCGTCCGGCACGATTATTTCCGCCGCCGTTTCAAGCGCGGATACCATCGTCGTAAATACCGAAAGAAGTATCACCGCGCCCGCCGCGTATTTAAGCCCGACCTTGTCCGCCGCGACATATACGGGCATTTCGCCGCCGCTCTTTTTCACGACAAGCGTGATAAGCGCAAGCATCGTCGCCATAACGACCGCAGTCACGCACCCCGACGCCCAAATTGTCTTTTTCGTCGCGGTTTTTCCAAGCCTTATCATCACGCCCATCGACAACATAACGTTCATTGCGGCGTACGTTATTCCGTTGAAAAAGTTGTATGCGCCGCTTGCTTTTTCTTTGTCGGAATATACGAAAATCACCACCGTGAGAAGAAGTATCACGGGCACCGCGACAGAGTTCAGCCCCTTCATAAATCTTAACCCGTTTGCAGCGATGAAACCCGCCGCGACAACCCACGCCACACTTGTGTATTTAATATCGAATATTTTCACAAAAAGGGTTTCAACACCCGAAAACATTGCTATAAAAGTGATATATGCACAAATGAACATACATACATCATAAAGTGCTTTTGCCTTATTCTGCAACATATGTTCATTGATTCTATCATTGAATTTTGCGCCGATTGCCAAAAAATACGCGTTAAAAAGTCCCAGTAAAATCCCCGAAAAAATCGGCACGGCAATGCTTGATCTTCCGAAATACAACAATACTTCCTGCCCCGTTGCAAACCCCGCGCCGATGACCGTCCCGATAAACACGGCGGCGCATTTCAATCCTTCTTTCATAAAATAACCCTATGCCTTGCGACACAGGGTTATGAATAAATAACATTATGAATATTCAGTTTTTCGTTTCGTCGTTTTCGGGATTTTCGCCGTTTTCCCCGATATGATTTATGTACTTGTAATAGGGATCGTCCGAAAAATCTTTTTCTTCCGTCATCTCCCCGCCGAGTTCTTCGACGGCGTTTCTTATCTCGACAAATTCCACGTAATTTATATCGACCTCGCTTGCGAAACTTTTGAGAATATCGATTGCGGCGGGATCGCCGTATCTTCCGAGAAGCCCCGCGTACGTCGGCACGTCTTCGGCGCGCTGCAACATTGTAACGAGCCAGTAAAACACGTCCTTTCTCCCCTTGAAGTTTGAAAGTACCTCAACGAGAATTCCCTGATTTTTTTCGGGCACGGAGTTTATGATTTCCAATATTTTTTCGGGCACGCAGTCGTCGCCGTCGGACAGATATTCGAAAGCGACCGTTTTCACTTCGTCGGGCATTTCGTCGTTTGTAAGGACGGAAATGAAAATATCTTCGACTTCTTCGTCGTCGATTTCTTTAAGTAAAAGCGCGGCAAGAAGTTTTGCGTCCTTGTTGTTTTCGTACAAAAGCCCGTTCAGGTATTCGGTTGCGCCTTCCGCGCGCACGACCTCGTCGCAAATGGTGTCGGTAACTTCGATATTGTTTTCAAGGCATTTCGAAACGTAGTCGAAAATTTCGCCGTCTTCGCGAAGTTCCGCCGCGTACTCTTTCGGCGTTTTGCCGTCAAGGGTTTTGATCCTGACGTTTTCGAATCTGTTGAAAAGCATGCCGAGATCGTCTTCCAGCGCCTCGTGCGAGGAATACTTTTCCTTATTTTTCCTTACGGCTTCCTGCACGTAAAGTTCAAACAATTTGTCAAGATTTTCAAATTTCATATTTTTCGTCAACCTCTTTCAATAATTCGACGTATTCAAGATACTTTTCGTCGATGACGGTCATGGGCGTCGATCGTCTGACGCTGTGCGTGGACAAGTCGCATAAGGCGTCTTTCATCGCAACCATACTGTCAACCGAGTTCAACTCTTTCACAAGGTTTTTCGGGCTTAACTCGCTCATTAAAAACCCCGAGATTCTTTTCAACCTTTCGCTCAGCGCGTCCACGGCGGATTTCGGCTTTTGCTCCCGCATAATCACCTGCGAAAAGGCAAAATACGCGGCGGCTTTCACAACGTCGTTTATTCCTTTTTCCCAGCCGTAATCGCCCATTTTCACGATTTTCAGTTTTTCGTCGATATTCGCGACGGCAACCTCGCCCGGCATTGCGTCCGAAAGATAAACCGTCAGCGCAAGGGTTTTGAGATACGGCGACGCGTACGGCGAAATAAGCAGTTTTTCGTACATATCGAACATTTGCTTGGAAACGTACGTGGTAAGCCCCGTCATCAGGACGTACACGTTCTGCTCGTTCTCGTTAAGTAACACGTATTCGATATTTCTGTAAGCGTCCTTGTCGTATTTCAGGTAATTCATAAACCCGATGTTGTCCTGCATCTTCATTTTGAGATCGGACAAAATCCGCACGCGTTTAAGCATCACTTCCATATCGCCGTACGGTATAAGACCGTCTTCGCCGTCGTTGATTTTGTCAAGCAACAGACGGGCTTCGAAATTGTCGGGATACAGTCGGACGATTTCCAGAAAAGTCGCGCGGGCGGGTTTGATATATCCGCAGTTGTACTGCGCCTTTCCGTACAGAATCAAAAACTGCGGCTGATACGGAAAGTCGGGCAAAACGTTTTCGACGGCGTCAAGCACTCCTTCGTGGTCGAGCGCAAGACGGCACGCGTCAAGTTTCACCATATATTCCATCGTGTTTTTGGGTTTTTCGGTTTTGATTTCCGAAAACACTTTTTCTGCGTCCGTCTTTTCGTCAAGGAGTTTTAAGGCAATGTAATAATAGCACTTCAACGAAAAGTCGTCGGGCAAGCCTTTAAGCGCGGTTTCGGCGGCGATTTTCATCGACTGCAACCGGTCAAGCGCAAGATAACACATCGCCTTGTTTTTCTCGGCAATGTAATAATATTTCCCGTTTTTCTCGTTTATGTTTTTGAGAAGGTCAAGAGACTCCTGCGGTTTCCCCGTTGAAAACAGTTTGAACGCGTCGGAAATAATCTGCTCGCACTCCGCCGACGGACGGGGATAAACCTGCTTGAATCCGATTTCGGTACGGCGTTTTTCGGGTTTGTCGTCTTCTTCGCCGTCGTCGAAGTTCAGAAGTTTTTCCATAAGTTCCGAAAACTTCTTAAAGTCGGGATTCCCGCCAAGCCCTTCCAGATCGTTTATCGTAAGGTTTTTCAGATTTTTCAGGTCTTTTTCTTTGACAAGGTTTTCGCCGCCCTTTTCCTTTCTCGATACGACAAGCCTGAGGTGCCTTTCAAACTCCCGTTCTTCTTCGTCATCGGGGAAAAGAGTTTCGCCGTCTTCGGTCTGCACCGTCAGAAACTCCGAAAAGTCGTAATCAACGCCGTAAGTATCCTTGTAATATTTCGCAAGGCGGAACTTGCCGTTAACGAGCGCGTTCGAGATAATGCCCTTGATCGCGTCCTTCGACTTTGTTTTTGCATAGGCGGTCATATATGCGACGTTGCTTTCGTTGAAGGCGTTCATGTCGGCGTAAATCCGCCCGATGAGAATGAGCGCGTCCTTGTTTTTTTCGTCGCGTTTCACGACTTCGAACAATAAGGTAAGTGCGTCGGCGAAGTTCTCGTCGGCGTAAAGATCGTTTGCGCGGTCTATCTTATATTCGATTGTGTCGTCAAACTTAATAACTTTTGCCATAGTACAAAATAACGGTTTTATGCCTTTGAAAATAACGCATCAACGTCGTTTTTGGTGAAAACGTACTTTTTGTTGCAGAATTGACAAGTAAGTTCCAACTTCCCGTTTTCACGCAGAATATCGTACGCCTCGTCGCGCCCCAAAGACACGACGACTTGTTCAAGCCGCTCTCTATTGCATGTGCATTCGTACGTCGGATACACGTCGGGAAGATTAAAAATATCGAAATGCGAAAAGTACCTGTCGATAATATCTTCGGGCGTCATTTCCTTGAACAGGTCGCTGACGCGCGTGAAATTCATCAATATATCTTCCATCACCGTGATTGCGTTGTCGTCCGCCCCGGGAAGCGCGCTTACGAATATTCCGCCCGCCGACACGCACTCGTTATCCGCCGCAAGCACGCCGAGCGCCACCGCCGACGGCTGTTGTTCGGACACCGTGAAATAATATGCAAAATCGTTTGCGATTTCCCCGTCGACAATCGGGCATCTTCCCGAATACGGCTCTTTCAGTCCAAGGTCTTTTATGACGCTGATATAACCGTTTTTGCCGACGCCTCCGCCCACGTCGAGTTTTCCTTTTCCGTTCAGCGGAAGTTCGACCGCGGGGTTTTCGACGTAGCCCCTGACCTTCGCGCCGTAATCGGACAGCACGACGATGCGACCAAGCGGACCGCCGCCGTTAATCGTAATCGACAATTTTTGTTTGTCGTCTTTAAGTTCCGTCCCCATATACGCGCCGACGATAAGCGTCCTGCCGAGCGCAGCCGCCGCGGTACGGGAAAGAGAGTGAATTTTTATCGCTTTGTCGACAAGTTCCTTTGCGGAAATCACGCTGACGAGAATCGTCTTGTCGAACAGCATAAATCTTTTTATAACGTCCATTATTTTTTCGCAACGACGATAAGTCTGTTGCAACGCTCCGTAAATTTTTTGAATTTTTCGTTAAAAAACCGATAAGAAAAGCCCGCTGCCGTCAATGCGGATTCGACGTCTTTCGTTTTGTGTATATATTGCGATTCGCTTTCGTCAAAGCGGCGATACACGTCGCCGTCCCGCTCGAAAAAGGTCAGATCCATTTTTACTTTTTCGCCCTTTTTCGTGTTTTGCCAAAGGTACGTCAGGTTTTCGTCGTCCTCGTAAAAAAGGTTGTTTCCGAGTACGTTTTCAAGTTTATTTGCGGAACTCACGTCAAAAATAAAAATACCGCCGTCGTTCAACGCGGAGTAAATTTCATTAAACGCCGCCGCCAGGTTTTTCCCTTTGACGTAATTGAATCCGTCGCAGACAGCCGTCACGAAATCACACTTTTTTTCAAGGTGTAAGTCGTTCAGGTCGGAAAAAACAAACGGCACGTCAAGGCGTGCTTTTCTTGCTTTTTCGGTCGCTTTTTCAAGCATTTCGGGCGAAACGTCGCCGCCGACGACCTTGAATCCGTTGCGTTTAAGGCGGATTGCCATTTCGCCGCTGCCGGACGCCAGATCGTATCCGAACCCGCCCCAAACGTCTTTCAGATTTTCAAGGGCGAACTTTTCGTACGCGTCGTAGTCAAAGTCGCCCATCAGATCGTCATAATACTTTGCAAGTATCTCGTACAATTATTTTTTTCCGCCTTTTGCCTTTTTTCCGTTCCGGTTTTCCGCGGGAGTACCGTTTGCGTTTGCGACGGGTTTTTCGGTTTCCGCCGTTACGGGTGCCGTGACCGCGTTTTGTTTTGCCTTTTTATCTTTCTTCGACGCTTTTTGCTGCGTCATCATATAAAGCGGAGTAAGCACGTTATCGAGCGCCCATTGCGAAAACGCCGTGAACGTAAGCCCGTACAAAGTCGTGCCGAACATCATCATCACGACAAGCCAGATTATCGAGAAGAAGCTGCTCTTGACAAAGAACAACGCAATCGGCACAAGGCATACAAGGAACAACGGCAGACCTATCGGCGCAAGTTTCACGCTGAAAAGGATTGAGTTTTTGACCTGTTTCAGGAAAGGTAAATCCACTTCCGCAATCATCGGCAGAAGTTGCATGTTGACGTAAAGCAGCAAAAACTCAACAAGACACACGACGATTATCATCACCCAGTGTCCGGCGTTGAGCGCACCCATCACCTTCAATTTCAGGAAGAATACGAACGCGCTGCCGAGCGCAAGCACGAGAAGCGAATCGACAAGCATAACGATAAGGTATTTCCACCAATATTTTTTGACGCCTTTGAAGAAGGTTTTCGTGATTTTTTCAACCTTTTCGCCCCACATAAAGGCTTTCAGACAGTTGAACGCGCCCGCCATACCGATAAACGTAATCGTGATTGCGGGGACAAGCAGATAAAACACGATCTGCCACGCGTCGTATACGGCAATCTGCGCCTGTTGCAGGGTGTCCGCCCCGCCCGGGAACGCCATGCCGACGTTGCCCATAAAATCGAACTTCGACGTCGCAAGGCTCGTGAAATAATTACTGCACCAATAAAGCACGAAAAAGAGCGGGATCGCAAACAGCAAAAACCACGCGTTCACCCTCATAAGCGAGTTCATCTCGCCGCTCATCACCGCAAAAACCTGTTTCACGCGGCCCTTGGGATATACCCCCTTCGGTTCTTCCGCGCGGATTTCGGGCCCGAGCGAAAGTTTTTTATACAAAGGGCTTAATTCTTCCTTTTTGTTTTTATTGTTCGTTTTATTAGTTTTATTCATTTTTTGCTCCGACATTTGTTGTCTTTCCATTTTACACTATAAAAAGAAATATATCAAGAATTTATCGCGGAGTTTTGTCGGCTTTTGACACGAATCGACGAAAAATAATACTATGTATATATCAGCATTTGACAAAGTCTCTTTCGTGTGTTACCATATTAAACTATTAAAGAGGTTATTCGAACCTTTCCGATTTTGGAGGTATCTATGAAAAAATATAACGTGGCGGTTGTCGGCGCAACGGGTATGGTCGGCAATAAATTCCTGGAAGTTTTAGCGGAAAGAAACCTTCCCGTCGAAAACTATTACCTTTACGCAAGCGCGAAAAGCGCCGGTAAGGTGATTGATTTCATGGGAAAACCGCACACCGTTATCGAACTCACGAAAGAAAACGTCGTCGATAAAAAAATCGACATTGCGTTGTTTTCCGCGGGCGCAAGCGTTTCAAAGGAATTCGCCCCGATTTTTGCAAGTATCGGCGCAACCGTCGTCGACAACAGCAGCTGCTGGCGTATGGACGAGAACGTTCCCCTTGTCGTGCCCGAGGTCAACCCCGAAGACGTCAGATGGAACAAAGGCATCATCGCCAACCCGAATTGCAGCACGATTCAGGCTATGGTGGCATTAAAACCCCTGCACGACAAATATACTATTAAAAGAGTGGTTTACAGCACTTATCAGGCGGTGTCCGGCGCGGGCGTTCAGGGCTACAACGACCTTAAAGACGGCATAAACGGTGTCCCTCCCAAAAAGTTCAATCACCCGATCTTCGCCAACTGCCTGCCGCAAATCGACGTGTTCTGCGACAACCACTATACCAAGGAAGAAATGAAAATGGTCAACGAAACGCGCAAAATTCTGCACGCGCCCGATATGCGAATCACCGCAACCACCGTCCGCGTCCCCGTTTTCCACGGCCATTCCGAAAGCATAAATATCGAGTTTGAGAAACCTTGCGACCTTAAAGGCGTGTTCGATTGCCTTGAAAACGCCCCGGGACTCGTCGTCATCGACGATATCGAAAACTGCAAGTACCCGATGCCCGTCGATATCGAAAATACCGACCCCGTTTACGTCGGTCGTATCCGCATCGACGACAGCGTCGACAGCGGCGTCAATATCTGGTGCGTCGCCGATAACATAAGAAAAGGCGCCGCAACCAACACGGTTCAGATTGCCGAATTGCTTATAAAGGAAAATCTCGTTTAATTCACGATTTCACAAAAGTTTAATAACCCGAATCGGTAATAATCTTTTAAGAAGGTCAAGGCGAAAATGTCAATTTTCAAAGGCTGCGCTACCGCGCTTGTTACCCCGTTTTCCGATTCGGGCGTCGATTACGATTCTCTCGGGCGCCTCATCGATTTTCAGATTGAAAACGACGTGGGCGCTCTTGTTATACTCGGCACCACGGGCGAAGCCGCAACGATGTCGGAAGACGAAAAAATAGACGTCGTGAAGTTTTCGGTAAAAGCCGCGGACGGGCGCGTTCCCGTCATCGTCGGCAGCGGCTCGAACGACACGAAATCGGCTGTAAGACTTAGCAGACTTTTCTCGTCGCTCGGAGCGGACGCCCTGCTTGTCGTTACGCCGTTTTACAACAAATGCACGCAAAACGGACTCGTCGCGCATTACTCGGAAATCGCAAATTCCGTCGATAAACCCGTTATCGTTTACAACGTGCCGGCGCGCACCGGCGTCAACGTTCTGCCGGAAACTTTCCGAAAACTTGCAAAAATTAAAAACGTCGTCGCCATCAAAGAAGCGGCGGGGAATCTTTCGCAAATGTCCGACACGATAATGCTGTCGGGCGACGCGGACGTCTTTTCGGGCGACGACAACCTTACCGTCCCGGCAATGTGTATAGGGGCATCGGGCGTTATCTCCGTCGCGGCGAATCTGTTCCCGAAATTCGTGTCAGATATGACAAAAGCCGCCCTTCTCGGCAACTACGACAAAGCGGCGAAAATGCAGTTGAAAATCAACCCGCTGATACACGGATTATTTTCGGAAGTCAACCCCATCCCCATAAAATACGCGCTAAATAAATTCGGGCTTTGCAAGAATATTCTGCGCTTGCCGCTCACAAAAATGTCAAAAGCGAATTCCGACAAATTAGACGTTTTAATTGACGATTTTTTAAGTTAAAGTATGATAAACGTCATATTAAACGGTGCGTGCGGCAGACTCGGCACAACGTTTCAAAAGGTTGCAAAAGAAGCGACGGACGTAAATATCGTTGCCGGCGTCGACGTAAACCGCACGGGAATTTCAACGGATTTTCCGCTGTATAAAAACATTAAAAACGTTGCCGTTCCCGCGGACGCAGTGGTCGATTTTTCAACGCCGACAGCACTTTCCGACGTGCTTGAATATTGCGTCGGGAATAACCTGAAACTTCTTGTCGCAACGACGGGACACACCGAAATCCAAAACGAAAAAATCGCGGCTGCCGCCAAAAAAATAGCCGTTTTCAAGACGGCGAATTTAAGCCACGGCGTGTACGTTTTGTCGCGCCTTGTCGCGCTCGCGGCGTCACTACTCGACGGCTTCGACGTCAACGTCACGGAAACCCACCACAAGAAAAAACTCGACGCCCCGTCCGGCACAGCCAAAATGCTCGCGGACGTTATAAAGTCGTCTTGCGTTGACGAAAACACGCCGGACGTTTCAATAAATTCGATTCGCGGCGGCACGGCAGTCGGTAAACACGAAATCTCGTTTTTCGGCAATTACGAAACCCTGACTCTCACTCACGAAGCCTGTTGCAAGGACGTTTACGCCGTCGGCGCTCTCCGCGCCCTTCGCTTCCTTATGACAAAAAAAGTCGGACTTTTTTCATCGTCCGACCTGTAAAATCCCCTTTCCCTTATCCCATTATGCTTTTCGGATAGTCGCTTCTTTACAAAGTATTTGCCGCGCATTACTTCTTTATTTCTTGCGGCTGTCGGAATTAAAGGATTTTTGCAAAATTGCCGCAATATGGTTGCCAAATCCGGCGAAATGTTGTATATTACACACGTTGGGCATTTCCCCGACGTAATCAGATTGGAGAGATATCGAAGAGGTCATAACGAGCCGCACTCGAAATGCGGTCGTCAGGAAACTGGCGCAAGGGTTCGAATCCCTTTCTCTCCGCCAAGTGAAACCTAAATCGAATACGAAAGTGTTTGGTTTAGGTTTTTCTTTTGCAAAAATTCAGGTTTTATCTGCGTTTTTCGATTGTTGGCGTGCCGTTGTTTTAAGACTTTCGGTGTTCGTATGGGTGTGTTCGTATCGCTTTATCCGTATCGGTTGCAGACGGTTTTATGCCGCGAAAGGTTCTTGACGTGAGAAAGGAGTGTGTCAGGCTATCTTGCCAAAGGCAAACGAAAAGCCCCTCGGGGCTGTCGGTTGGCGGTTTATTTGCCTACCGACACGCTCCTGAGAGGCTCAGGTCAAGAACACCGTGGAATAAATCGTCTGCGTATGTATCAGATACGCATTATTAGTCTGAAATCTTTAAGTCCGTAATACTCTCTGTTTTGTATCACATACGGCATTCTGACGTTTTTGTCGTAAAAAGAAAAACCCTGACTCTCGTCAAGGTTTATCGTCTTTGGGGTATTGTAGATAATTATCATTTTATCGTCATACAATTGAATTTCTTTTATGAAGTAATTTATCAGTTGTAGCGGCTCTTTTTCAAGCGCGGATTTGTAATAATCAATTATTTGCTCTTTGGAAAGTCTGAACGCCGTTTGAGATTTTTCAATCGTCAATCGCTTTTCGATGTCAGTCAATTTTTCTTCGAGTTCTCGCATACGTTTCATAACCGTTGCGCTTTGTCCGCCTAATTCTATGGCTTGCATAATGTTGCTTATCGTATTCTCGGTTTGGCGCTTCTCTTTTATGAGATTATTCAGTACCGAGTTTTGCTTTATGCGGTTTTCCTGCACTTGCAGTAAATACGTTGTCATTTTATCTAATGTTTCGGGGCGTTGCATTTGCTCGCATACGTTGTCAAGTACATATTTTTCGAGTATTTCTTTCCTGACTTGGGATTTTTTGCAACCGTTTTGATGTTTTCGTCCTAAACATTTGTAATAACGTATTTTCTGTCCGTTTTTAGCCGTTCCGCATTCCGCAGAGATAGGACTTCCGCAATATCCGCATTTAATTTTGTTGCGAAGAAGATACACGACTTCAACGCTACGAGTTCCATATTTATTTGTTTCGGTCTTTTGTCTTACGTTTTCGTAAATTTCCGTCGGCACAATTTGCGGATACATATTTGTAAAAACTTCGTTGCCGTGTCTGTATACACCCGAATACTTTTCGTTTTTGAGTATGTTGTAGACGGTATTTCTCGCAAACTTTTTACCTCGATTGAAAATACCTCTTTCGGTAAGCGTTTTTATTATGTCTTTAACGTAAACGCCTTGCGCGTATTGGTCGTAAATAAACCTTACGACTTCGGCTTTTTCTTCGTCAATTACGACTTTGTGGTTTTCTACTTTATAGCCGTAAATGATAGTTCCGCCCGTGAAGTTGCCTTTTTGTCTTGTTTCGTTCATACCGCGCTTTACCTTTTGCGAAAGTTCGGCGGAATAATATTCGGCGTAGCCCTCAATCATACTTTCGAGTATAATCGCCTCGGGACTGTCGGGAATATATTCGGTTGCGGAAACGACTTTAACGCCGTTGTCTTTAAGCGTTTTCTTGTGTTTCGTGGTTTCGTATTTGTTACGCGAAAACCTGTCGAATTTGTAAACGAGTACGATATTGAAATCGTGTTTTTTGCTATCTTCTATCATCTGACGGAAGTCGGGGCGATTGTCGTTCGTACCCGTCATAGCACGGTCTATATAGGTTCTTAAAATGAGTATGTCGTTGTTTTTCGCATACTCGTTGCATACGCGGAGTTGTCCCTCTATGGACTGTTCCGTTTGTGTATCGCTCGAATAACGAGCGTAAATAACTGCTGTTTTCAAAATTTGTTACTCCTTTAATTTTATTTTTAGATTTGTCTTTCGACGGGAACGGAAAAAACGGAAACGAATTAAAAATGTTTTCTTTTATGGATTACGGCTTTTATCGTCAAGGGTTGCGCCAAGCAATGCACTTTACCCTTGACGAAAAAGTCGTTTTCGTTTAACCTTTCCCGATCCGAAAGACTAATTAGTTGCAATGCGGCAACTGCGATATAATTTCTTTGCTTACCTTTCCGAGAATTTCGCCCTCGTTGATACAGGTAAAGTTATCGAAAAGCAATACCTTGCGGTCGTCAATTCCGAAAGCGCATATAACATCTTCGTCTAAAACGTCCGAGCGGAAATAAGTCGGCAATTTTCCGCCATAGACTAAACGCTCGCCGGACTTTTCCATATACTTCGTTATGTATTTCGCAGCCTCGGAAATATCGTCCTGCGTGGCAATATCTTTGAAGTCGTTACGCCCGAATTGTTTCAGAAAGTGCGTGTTTTGGTATGTCGTTTGCATACAGTGGTTTCGCGTGTCGTAGTCTTTCACTTCTTCGAGTTTTCCTATCATATTGCCGTCGGAGATATAGAAAATGCCGTGAAAATGTAGCCTGTTCGTATCTTCGCCGCGTTCCCAAACTCCGACATACTTCCAACCGTTACGAGCAACAAGGTGTTTCAGGGTGTTAGACAACTTTTTGCGGAACGTTTCCTCGGTGTGAAGTTCGTTTGAGTAGGTAAAAGTTACGAAAAAATTCCAATCCTGCAAACGTAACTTTCTCATTAGCCTTACTTTGCGTTTAATGGCGTTGGTGTTCATTCGTTCCGTGTGTTTCTCGACGAAAGCATTTAATTCGGTTTTGTCGTCAAACACGTCTTTCAAAGCGGCTTTTATATGCGCCTTGCGTTCTCGCTTGGGCAGAGATTGGCTCTCTTTATATGCCGTTTCAAAGCGTTCTTCGGGGGTTCGGGCGGCATTACCTCTGCCGTCGATTGTTGTTTCATAGGTTTAACGGCGCGCCTTTTACAGCCTTTTCCGCTCGGAAACGCTCCTTGCGGTATTCCGACGTAATGACCGCCGTCAAAGTAGATTTTCATATTTGCGTAGTTCATAGTTTTTTACTCCTTGTGATTTAGATTTTTTTTGTATGGCGAGAAAATAAAAAACGGCAGAATACGAAACGCCATACAATTTCATACTCTGCCGTTAGTTCGGTTCGATTTAATTACAATTTAATTCGGTTAGTTTATGTCATAAATAGATTTCCGTTCAGTTCCTTTCATTTCGTTTATGTTATCGCTTTTTAGCGTTATTTTCTAATTTAATATTTTTCTATTTACTCGGTTTTGTTTTATTTAGTTTTTTGCGTAATTTTTTCGGCTTTTAAGTCAGGTTTCGTCTTTGTTTTCGGTTTGCGCTTGTTTGTGCAGTTCGACTATCCTTGAAAATATACTTTCAAAGAAAGTTCGTTTTTCGCCGTCGGTCAACGCCTCTAAATCAGGCTCGCCGACGGCTACGACTTTCAACTCGGTTTGCAGCATTTTTTCGTCCTCCTTTTTTTGAATAGATTTTATTACCCGAACTCGCAAGATTTTTGCGACTTCGAGAAAATAATATTTCGTAAATACGACAAATCTTGTCACATTCACAAAAAAGGAATAGAAAAAGGACGTAATACGACCGTAAAATTTCGTATTTCGCCCTTAAAATGCCGCCTCCGACCCTGTTATTCACGGGTGTAATGCTTTTCGCTATCTGTCCTTACGCCGTTTGATAGTTAGTTCGCTCCTGACTTAAAAACTCGGCTTGCTATTCTTGCTATACGCCTTTGACTATTCTATTGCGTTACAACTATACCACAAGCAAGATTTTAGAGGAAGTGACTAAACGTAGCATTTGTGGACAATTAGCGGATACTTTTGGTTGTATGTGCGTATAGTCCAACGTTTACCCCGACTTATCCATACTTGCGGTTTGGTCTTAACGGTTACAACTATACCACGGGAATTTGGCAAATACAAGGACATCTATGTGACCGAAATGTACCAAAATGTGATGTCGTTGTAACATCTACGATTATATCATATGCCGATGAAAAAGCGTGAATGGGTTGAAATAGGTTTTGCGTGGATTTTTGATGTTTTCAGGGAGTAAAGTCATACTCGAATAGGACTGAAAAGTGGTTTTTGTGGTAGTAAAAAAGGACGGTGCAGGGAAACACCGCCCGAAACAAAACGCAACCAAAAACACTCGGAAGATATAAAAGGAATAACACTCAAAATATGCCGCCGAGCGAAGAATTATGGGGCGATTCGCCAAGCGGTTTAGCGGCGAACGCCCCATTTCGCTCGGCTTTGAGTTGACCTTTTTATCCAAGTTTAAGTGAGTTGTTTGGCGGGTGCTTGACCGCGACGCGAAGCGTCGCGCTTGTATAAGTCAAGCACCCGCCAAAGTGCCATTTGAAGTTTTTCAAGAATTCTACGTCTGCAAACTCAATAGCGGTTGAAAAATTTAGAAATTTATGCTATAATGTAGAAAATAATTATTGGAGGATGCCTTAAATGAACTTAATCAGTTTGTTCAGCGGTTGCGGCGGTTTGGATTTAGGCTTTGAAAAGGCAGGCTTTAATGTTGCCGTAGCAAACGAATTTGACCCGACGATATGGGCAACTTTCAAGGTAAATCATCCCAATACTAAGTTAATAGAAGGCGATATTCGCAAAATTAAAGATACAGATTTTCCCGACAATATTGACGGAATAATCGGCGGACCGCCTTGTCAATCTTGGTCTGAAGCAGGCGCACAACGTGGAATCGACGATTTGCGCGGTCAACTTTTTTATGAATACATAAGGATATTAAAAAGTAAACAGCCGAAATTTTTCCTTGCAGAGAATGTAAGCGGTATGTTGCTCGGCAGACATTCCGAGGCTGTTAAAAATATTATTGAACTGTTCAAAGAATGCGGTTATAACGTAACCGTTACTTTAGTAAACGCTAAAGACTATGGTGTGCCACAAGAGCGCAAGCGTGTTTTTTACATCGGCTTTAGAAACGATTTGAATATTGATTTCGAATTTCCTCAAGGTTCCACAAAAGACAACAATAAAAAAATAACGCTTCGCGATACAATTTGGGATTTACAATTCACAGCAGTTCCTGCCGGTGATAAAAATTACCATAACCCTAATGCAGTCAATAATAACGAATACTTTACGGGGGCGTTTTCGCCTATATTTATGAGTCGCAACAGAGTAAAATCTTGGGACGAACAAGCATTCACGGTTCAAGCATCAGGCAGGCAATGTCAAATACACCCGCAAGCCCCGAAAATGACTTTCATTTCTCAAAATCATCGTGAATTTCTAAAAGGCAAAGAACACTTATATCGTAGAATGACTATTCGTGAAATTGCACGTATTCAAGGTTTTCCCGATACGTTCAAATTTATTTACGATTATACGGACAACGCCTATAAAATGATTGGCAATGCAGTTCCCGTAAATCTCGCCTACGAGGTTGCGGTAGCGATAAAACAAGCATTACAAGCGAAGGAGGAAAAATGAGCGAACAAAGCAATAATCAAGGTCGTGCTTATGAATTTATTTGCCTGTTGACTTTATCTCAAGAAATCAACAAAATTCGCAAGGCTGAAATTGAGGTTAATAGCGCATATCACGCCGCTGAACACGCTTGGAATACGATTTCTGATGAATTAAAGTCTATCCTTGTGCAAAGTGCTACTGCCGCTGTATCTACTATTTTTGATATGGAACCTATGATTGTCGAAAATAGCGATGATATTCTTTTCCTAAAGATTCAAACTGACAACGAAGGAAAAGAAGGTGATGTCAGAGATATAGTGATTGCTCGCAAAGACGTAAAATGGGAAATCGGCCTGAGCCTTAAACATAATCATTTTGCTGTAAAGCATAGCCGTTTGGCAAAAGGCTTGGATTTTGGTAATAAATGGTTTGGTATCCCTTGTTCTGAAAACTATTGGAACGATATTAAGCCAATTTTCAATTATTTGACAGAACAAAAGGCTGACAATAAAAAATGGAATGAATTGCCGTCTAAAGATATATCGGTATACGTTCCTCTTTTGCAGGCATTTATGGATGAACTTAATCGTAGTAATGCGTTAGATTCTTCCGTTCCGCAAAAAATGGTTGAGTATTTACTTGGCGAGTTTGATTTTTACAAAGTTATCAGTATTGATTCAAAGCGTATCACTCGTATTCAATCGTATAATATGCACGGTCAACTTAACCGAGCAAGCAAAACAATAAAACCGCAAATACATATTCCTGAGGCTTGTCTGCCCACTCGTATTGTAAATCTTGAATTTAAGCCAAATAGCACAAACACGGTAGAGTTATATATGGACGGTGGTTGGCAATTCAGTTTCCGTATACATAATGCGGCTACAAAAGTCGAAACAAGTTTGAAATTCGACATTCAAATTGTCGGAATGCCAACTACGATTATTACTATCAATTGCAGTTGGAATTAAATTCAATATATAAAATTGTGGTTCATTACAATTGTTTTAAGCTTTAATTAAAAGAAAATGATAAGGAGTATGTTTATGGCGAGCAATGTTAATACAGCTTTTTCCGAATTTTTGAATTCAATAGTAAATGTAAAAAAAGAAGAATCGGATAAAGCGAAGAAAAGTAGGGATTTTTTACTGGAACAAATACAAAGTGTGAGTGCTAATGGCGTTTTCTTGTCCCTTGCCCCACAATATAATTCATTTTTCGGTTCATTTGCACGCAAAACAAAAATTCAGCCACTTGACGATATTGATATTATAATTGGTTTGTCAGGCGATTTTTTGCAGATGGAAGGATATGAATGGAATAATATTACTTTAAAAGTCAAAAACGATTGTTCAGATAGACGAATTATTGACTCTTCAGATAAATTTACTCAATATTGGGGGCTTCCGATTTATCAATTAAATTCAAATATAGTAAAAAATAAACTTGTATCTGCACTGAAAAACATTCCGCAATACGAAAAATCGGAAATTCATGCACGAGGAGAAGCTGTAACATTGAAACTAAAATCGTATTCATGGAATTTTGATATCGTCCCCGCTTTCTATTGTTCTGGAAATGGAGTGCCTTATTATTTGATTCCAAATGGTTATGGTAAATGGAAGAAAACCAATCCAAAAATTGAGCAAGACAGATTGTCTAAGTTGAATGCGAAATTCAATGGCATTGTTCTTTCAACTATAAGATTAGTAAAGTATTGGAATCGTCGTGGACAAATGCCTAATATAACATCATATGTTCTAGAAACTATGGTTCTTGATTATTTTACACAAACGAATAATAGCGTTTATAGCAACGGTAAATGTTATGACTATCCTGATATGCATTTTAGAGATGCTTTATTATATATTGCAAACAATATTATGTGTTCGGTACAGGACAGTAAGGGGATACAAGGGAACATAAATACGCTCACATATGAACAAAGGCTTAAAATAAAAACACGAGCAAACAATGATTATTATAAATCGTGCAATGCAGTTAATGCTGAAATACATGAAAAAAACAATCATAAATCTATAGATATTTGGCGTGATATATTTGGAGATGATTTCCCGAAGTATGGCTAAAAAACAACATAAAATATTTAAGAGACAGAATGAATCAGCTATGCAGCAATTAATTGTTGCGCAACACTATACTTATACAAATGCAAAGCACTGGTGCTTTATTTTGTTTTGTATATTAGTTGTCTTTCCCATAGGAATCAATATCGCATTGTTTTTTGACTTACCTGATATCGCAACTGGAATTTTGGCGTTGTCTTCGCTTGTGTTGTTGATTTTAGGCGAAATAATCAGGGATTATGTTCAAGGTCAAAAACAACGTGCCGCAATGCTACAACAAAAATTTGACACCTATGTTTTCAATATAGTTAACCAATATGGCATAGATGAAAATATAATCGCTGAACAATTAGAAAAATATAAGAATAAAGATTGGAACAGAAAAAAAGATTGGTATCAAAACTATGAAAACATGCAAGACGAAAAAGCGGTATTCTATTGTCAAAAAGAAAATATCGATTGGACAAATGCCATCGGTAATAAGTATTGCGGTTTTCTATTAATATCATTAACGGTCATACTACTATCGTTCATTGTAAACTTTATAATACACAACAGCTCATTTATAAGGGTAATATCTATTATATTGGCAATGGTCCCACTGGTTTCCTATGGGATATCCAGTTACAAGAAGATAAAACATGATAATTATGAATTGGCGAGAATTAATGGATTTATCAATGAAATTGATAATGATTTAAATACAATGAACGAGTTTGATTTAAAAAACAGGATTAATGTTTTACAGGTGATGATTTACGGTTTTAGACAAACGAAATATCTTATACCTGACTGGTTTGAAAACATTTATCATAAGCGTAGGCAAGCAATAGAAACTCGCAAAGCAAGAAACCATATTGTTGCTGACAAAAAAAGAAATGATAAAACGTGAATATATAGGAGTAATTGCAAATGATAAAAAAAGACATGTTCAAACATATAGTTGCAATCCGTACAGCAAAAAATAATAGTATAATTGGTGGAACTGGATTCTTTATAAAAACCGAGGATAAAATCTATTTAGTTACAGCAAATCATGTAGCTCGAGATACTACTATACAAACAGATATTTGGGTACGCAATCTTGTAACTGGTATGCCAACTTCATTTAAAATAAACCAACTAAATCCAATGGTTATTTGGCTATATCATCCAACTGCAGACATTGCGATACTAGAAGTAACCAAAACAAGAGACATAGATTTAGCACAGTACATTCTTGACTTACAATTATTTGTTAACGACTTCAATATTATTCCCGAAAGAGAATCAACTTTAACTATGTATGGAATGCCAGATGTTTATACTGACTTAACATTTAGTCCATTTACTTGCGATAGCAAACCGGCTTCAGATTTGTGGGTTTCATATTTTGAAATAACAGGAAGTATGTATAAATGTTTTATGCTTGACAAACCTTCAACTCAAGGATTCAGCGGCGGTCCAGTTGTTTGCTTGGAAAACCCTGAAAAACCAATTTTTTATGGTATTATACACGGAACAATAAACGATGACACTGGAGGAAAACTTGCAGTTGTGGTTCATAGTGCCTATTTGTTTGAATTAATTCAATATGCGCAAGAAAACCAATAAATTCGATTTACGTTACTAATGCTCCGCCAAGTGAAACTCGTTTGAACCCTTGAGGTTCAAGCGAGTTTTCCTTTTGTACGCTTGGGCTGTTGTTTCCCGTTGCGTTCGGGCAGTCATTTATTGCGGTTTTGCCGTTGCTCGCTATGTCGTTAAGGTGCGAAATAAATTCTTCCGTGTCTTTCCTCTTAATTACTGTCGGGTTATTTTCGCCGGTGTTGTAAAAGATTAAAATTTTGTCGTCATATAAAATAACACGGTTTATAAACGAGTTGAAAAACTCGTTTTTTTCTTGCCCGTTTTCATACTTTTTACGGGCAAAATAGGTTAAAAACGCTTTTACTTTGTCCGCTTCGAGCGGTTTTATCTGCCGAGCCTTTTCAAGTAAAATTTTGTTCTCTAATTCCTCTTTTTGCGTTTCGAGAGAAATCAGTCGTTCTTTGGTGGATTTAGTCACTATGCCTTGTTCTATGGCGGCAAGCAATGCATTTATCGCTTTTTCTTTGGCTTTCAACTCGTTTTCGAGATTTTCAAGCGTTGCGGTCTTCATGATCTCTGAATTAAATTTTGAAACGACCTGTTCGGCAACGGTTTGAATTACGTCGGGTTGCAGAACGTATTTAACCGTCGTGCCGAATACCAGATCTTCAAGGTCTTTCTGTCTGTAATTTGCTTTTTTACAACTGTGTTTGTTGCGTTTTCTTCCGAAACACTTGTAATAATGATGAAGTTTACCTGTATGGCTTGTCCCCGTTTCGGCGGTCATCAGACTACCGCAAAATCCTCCTTATCTCAGATTTCCGCAAGGCGAGAGTATCTCGTCTTACAGATTATGTTTTGTTTTTGTTTCTTTCTTCTGCGAATTTCGTAAGTTCGCTCTCGAAAAAGTCGTCGTAGCCGTTTTTTAATTTTGCAAAGGCGGTATTGTGTCGGGCTAACTGTTCTTCGTAGCCCGCCTGTATAAGTTCAACCTTCGTATAGCCGCACTTTTTCAGAAACTCGTTTATTTCTTCCGCGAACGCCCTCGGAACACTTGTTCCCCAAACGATACTTTTTGCCTTGCGCTCTTCTTTGTGCTTATCCTCGTACCTTTTGTCCTTTTCGCTTCTCGATTTTGCCATAGCGTTAAACCTCTGTAAATATATAATCGTATCTATACGACAACATTGTTTTATCGTGTTTACTTATCGAAGTCAAGCTCTTTTCTGTGAACAAAGGCATAAAGCGTGCAAAATTTTTGTTTTAGTGTAGTGATTTTTTTCGTTCTGAGAAAAGTCGGTTTCCGACTTGCTCTGCGTATCGTTTTTGAAATAGATTGCAAAAACCTTATCCTGCTTGTTTTTTGGTGTCGAATGCCTAACTATTTTCTTGTCGATTTCGCATTAGTATCCTTCATAGATTTCTTAACTTGTGTTTGGTTTCATCATTTTTCGCTCCTTATTTGGTTTGTTATTTCAGTTATCACTTTATGGGAAACAGCGGAAAAATTCTCTCTACTATTATTGGACAGTTACCAACAGTTTGGCGGGGTATTTTACAAGAATTTTTCCAAACTCCCTTCACTATATATGGACATTCTTAAGCTATTTTGTGGGGGTGTTTTTGAAAATTTTTTATACCATCTTACTATTATTGGAAAGTTTTAAGCTGTTTGTTAGGGTATTTCACTAAATTTTTGCAAAAAAAATTTCTTCCACTTAACCAAGGACACGAAAATCCGAAAGTTCGGGGTGTGTAGAAAAATTTTACCTTCCATATATACCAAGGACACGAAAATAGTAAAGTTGACGGTCTGACAGCGATATTTCAAAATCTTTTTACGCGAAAAAAAATAATCCCTCCATATTAACCAAGGATACGAGTTTTCGTTTTGCAACCGTTTTTGTATGTTTTTTATACTTTTTGCGAACAAAAAGCTGCAAATTAACTCGTATGGGAAAGTATGAATTGTATTATTAAAATCTTCCACAAATAAGTTACGCCCCTGAAAGTTTATTTATCGTTCAGGGGCGTAACTTATTTTAATTTCTATTCCTAATCAATAATATTTAACATATGTTTTTGTTGATAATCAAATAACTTATTATACAATTGCGTATGTTGGAACTCAGTTTTTCCAAAAGAAGAACGAAGTGCTTTCCCAACAAACCTTATGCCTTCTTTCATATTACCTAGACAGTAAAAAATATTTATGAAATCATGTCCATTGGTTATGTATAATAAATCCTCTTCTTTGCACTTACCCGGGAATGCTGTTTCTACCGACAAAAGCCGCTTTGTAGATATTGGGTTCGTTGGGTTGCATTTATTTAAATGTTCTAGTATATTTTTGTCCATTATAGACTGATTTACATCATATAGCACCGAAGGTTTAATTCCGTCAAAAACCACTTTCCATTTTTTCTTCTCATTCAAGTATCGCAATTCGCTTAAATATTCTAAACATTTTAGACAGTTTAATCTCAAAGTTTTCGGTGCTATTGAAGTATTACAAAACGAATTACATATTCTTTCTATGCAATCATCATTTGCAATAATCATCATTTCCGAGCAACAATAATCACAATAAAATACACGATTACATATTGGCTTTTCTTGATAGTCTTTGTCGCGAATACCTATTACTCGTTTTTGTCTCGGAAAATGTCTTTTTATCATTTTCTCAACACCAAGTTTGCTTTGATATGATTGAACTATATCAACATTTTTTCCTAAAAGCGACTTAAACAAGCGACAATCATCGTCGCCTTCCACTACTACAAATGTTTTATCTTTAGAAGCTGATAACAATAGTTTTAATTCTGATACAGTATCTGCTTCATCCAAGCATTTACGTATCGAATCAGCCATTATATTGTTCTCCTAAATCTATTTGAACATTCCAATTACCAGATATAATCTGAGGAGAATGCGTGGATATGATCACCTGAACGCTTTTATTTAGTGCTACAATTTGCTTGAAATCATCAAGAATTTCTTTTTGCCATGCCACATGAAGAGATATTTCAGGCTCATCGATTAAAAGGAGATTTACATCCGATTCGAATATCAGTTTATAATATAATACTAATATTTCTTGTTCGCCAGAAGAAAGGCTCGTGAGTTCTAAATTTTGTTTTTCATCCGTTACGACAGAAATGCCATCTTCTCTTGATAGAATCATTTTTTTAAAAGACAACTTACTATTGACGATCCTTTCGTATAAGTCTAGTTTCGATATCAGCGACTCAAATACTTTATATTTCTCAATTGCATCGCAAAAGTACACAAACAAATCTTTTGCGAACTCAGGCATATATCTAAGCTTTGATGTGTTTTTTATTTCGGCTAAACCATAATGCTTCAGTTTTTCTTGTTTCTGTTGCAAATCTCTTAGATTAGCTTCAAAACTAACTTTATCCATCTTCTCCTTTGTTTCAAACAATCTCGTAATATAGGAACTATCGAGTTGGTTAGCCAACGCAGAATGCTTGCCCATTGCTTTTTCGATTTCTTTCTTCAGCTTACCGGCATTTTCACTGATTACAGTTACATATTCGATTTTTGAAGATGAATAAGATCTTCTTTCTTCAGATGAGGTAATTCTTTTTTCTATAAGGCGTTGCTCTTTAATAAATCGAACTTGCCCGATATCTTGTTTAAGCGTCTTAATTATAAACGATGCTTTTTCAATTTCATCTCTTCTCTCACTTTTATTTTTTAGATTTACTCTTTCATCAAAAATTATAGCCGACCAATAATTATCCTCTAGATCATAAGGATAAAAATCTCTCAAGGCTCGCGGATCCTCAATAACAATGTGCTCATTTGTTCTAACATCAATAAACACATTCTCATCTACTCTACGCAAATACGGAGGAAAGCCAAAACGGCGCACCCTATCAATATCTCTTGGATATCTAAACTTTGTATCATTTATCTTGAAATGTTCTTTAAGTTTAGTAATTGTTATACTATCATTATCTGCGATAAATGATATTGATTCAAATGTATGCTGAAGCACATCGCCCAAACTCTTATTGCAAAACTCATCCAAAATAGTAAGAACGGTTGATTTTCCGTAGCCATTGGGCCCAGTAATAATTGTAATTCCTTCGTCTTTTAGCTCAATGTCATAATTGAAGCGACCAAACAGTTTTTTTAATTTAATTGCTTTTAACATATTTTCTTCCTCCTTACATCATAAACTCAGCTTGATCAACTACACGAGAAATTGCTTCATCTGTATAATCAGGCGGATAGTTGTATTTTTTCAAAAGCCTTTTAATCTGCATTCGCATTTTGGCTCGCGTGTCTTTTTTCTTAGACCAATCCACTGTAGAATACTCTTCCACAATTGTTTTAAGTTCATTTGCCATAACACGCAAAATATCATCTGACATAAGTTCAACGGCACTCTTATTTGCCACCAATGCGTCATAGAAAGCACGTTCACGCCCCGTAAGGTTGTTTTTCTTGGCATATGCTTCATCTTCAACCATTTCCTGCGAGAACGCAATTAAGCCGACGATTGTCATGTCTGTTTTGAGATCATCTTCTCGTGTATTGTATGCTTCCAAAAGTTTACGAAGTCTTTCGCTGTATTCTTTCGCTTTGACAAGGTTATATCCGCGATACTCTCTGACCGCCTCTTTAAGAAGTCGTTCCATTATTTTGATGAAAACATGCGGCGGCTGAGATTGTCTTAATTTTTCGACTTTTTCTTCGCTCAGCAGATCCCAAATATCGCGATTTTGTTCGGTATCTTCAACCTTTGTCAGTATTTCTACTTCATCACCTTTGATTGCATCGGCAAGTAATTCTTCTACGTGTTTATTTATTTCTACTGGCGAAATTTGCGGCGGGATATCGCCTCTAAGCAGTTTTTGAACAAAGTGGCGAACGGCTAAATAATATAGCACTTTCCTTTTATAATCTTCGTCAAGAATACCTATTGCAACAACATAAGCGTCTTTCAGTTGCTTTGTCAGTTGTAGGTATGCTTTTTTGATCTCGTCCGTAGAAAGAACAAAATCCGCACCGTTTTGAATAGCTTTAAGGCGAACGGAATTTGAACCACCAAAAAAGCCTTTTTTATCTACTTGGAAGAACATTTCATCAAGAATTGAGAGCTTTTCTTCAAGAATAGACTTCGCCGTATCTTGTATATCGCGGAGATTTAATTCTTTATCTCTCGCCGTATAAGTATTTAACGCCTCTTCAAGTGACCTTTTAATGCCGATATAGTCAACAATCAATCCGCTTTCTTTTCCTACGTTTACGCGGTTTACACGGGCTATAGCTTGCATAAGATTATGACCTTTCATAGGCTTGTCTATATACATTACATCAAGGTCGGTAACGTCAAAGCCTGTAAGCCACATGTCAACGACAATGGCAATTTTTATGCTTCCATCTTTACGCTTAAACTCTTTCGCTGCGTTTTCGCGATAGGCTTTATCTTTGAAAAGTTTGCGTTCTTCTTCGGAATCTTTATTGCTCTCGGTAACGACAAGCGCAACTTGTTCTTTAAGTTCCGGTGCAAGTCCGATAATCTGATAATACAATTTAGCGGCGATTTTTCTCGACATACAAACAATCATTGCTTTGCCGTTCAGAACGTCTTTTCTTTCGTTGTAATGTTTTAGAATATCGTTTGCAAGCAAATGCAATCTGTCGTCATCACCTATAATGACTTCCATTGAAGACCATTTCGACTTAGATTCTTCGATAACGTCGTCGGATACGTTCTGATTTGCGAGATCGTCGTAGTATTTATCGATTTCCTTTAGCTTGCCGTCATCAAGCCAAACTTTAGCGAGTCTGCTTTCATAGAAAATCTTTACAGTAGAACCATCTTCTACCGATTGAGTCATATCGTATGTATCAACAGTTTTACCGAATATTGCGGAAGTTGAATGATCTCCCGATTCAACAGGAGTTCCCGTAAACCCGATATAGGTTGCTTCGGGAAGAGCGTCTCTGATATATTTAGCATAACCGTATTTGGAAATTGACGTAAACGTGCCGTCGGGATTCTTTTTGTAAACAATTTGCTCATCAATGCCATAATGAGAACGGTGTGCCTCGTCGGAAATAACAACGATATTTGTTCGTTTGTTCGGAACAATATTGTTTTTGTCAAATTTTTGAAGAGTGGTAAATATAATACCGCCTTCTTTTATCGAGCCTATTTTTTCAAGCAAATCTTCTCTCGATTCAACTTGCACAGGACGTGTTCTTAAAAACTCAGCTGCATTTGAAAACGTTCCGAATAACTGATTGTCCAAATCGTTTCTATCTGTCAAAACAACAATGGTCGGGTTCTTCATTTCAAGGTCGGTTATGAGTTTATGCGCCAACATAACCATAGTGAACGATTTGCCGCTACCTTGCGTATGCCAAACAATACCCGCTTTACCATCTCCCTGTGGTTTTAACGAGAGTTTTATGCTATCATACGCCTTTTTTACGCCGAAGTATTGATGATATTGCGAAAGAATTTTGACAGGTTTTTCCTTATCGCTGTTCATAAAGAAAAGGTTGTTTTTGATTACATCTAAAAGGCGTTCGGGTTTAAGCAATCCTTCAAGTAAAACATCAAGTTTATACGCATAGTTTTTCTTATAACCAACTTCACCATCAATACTTTTCCATTCGTTGTAGCGAGTAATATCGCTTGTTAGCGTTCCCACCTTATTATTTGCCCCGTCGCTGATAACGAGAAATGCATTGTAGTTGAAAAGTGTAGGTATATCAAAACGATAGCCGTCCTCCTCGCCGTTACGTCCTAATTGTTCATAGGCTCTTTCGATAAAGGTGTCCTCATTGTATTCAATGGATTTTAACTCAAATATGACAAGGGGGATTCCGTTGACAAAAAGAATAACGTCAGGGATACGAAGATTACGGCTCTCCTTAAATTTTAACTGATTTGCGACTTGAAACACATTGTTTTTTATGTTGTGAAAGTCAATAAAACGAATAAGCGGGTTTACGTCGCTATGATAGTCTTCGACCTGTATGCCGTCTGTCAACCACTTATGAACAATATGATTACGTTCAAACAAAGACGGATTATCAATGTTTTTGAGCATAGCGATTGCCTGTTCCAAAATATCAGTTTTAACGCCCGGATTGATGGCAGTAAGTCTATCAAGCAACAATTCTTCATTTATAAAAGAATCAAGCGAACGAGATAGACTCCATTGATCAGTATCAATGGCATAGTCGTAGCCCAATTCAGTCAATTGTTCTATTATGGCAACTTCAAGACTGGATTCTGTGAATTTAATCTCGCTCATACTAAAACCCCAAAAATATATTTTGCCTTTATATTATAGCATAGAAAACTATATTTTTCAATCCATTATATACCATCATACAACTACTTATAGCAAAAAACTATTAGAAGTTGCCTATAAACCTATGCTTGATATTCTCGGAAGTATAGACGAAAAGATAGAAAAACTTGAAAAAGAGAATAAAGAATTCCAAAAACTTTGCTTATCTCAATTCAAACTATACTTTAATAACAAAAAGAAAGTAGCACTTAATAAACTTGCAACAGTAACGATGGGACAGTCTCCCGACGGGAATACAATAAATGAATCATCTGGAACTATCTTTTATCAAGGAAGAACAGATTTCGGTTTTCGGTATCCTAAAGTTCGGTTATTTACATCAGCTCCCAAACGTATGGCAAAAGAAGACGATATATTATTAAGTGTAAGAGCTCCTGTTGGAGATGTGAATGTTGCAATGGAAAACTGCTGTATAGGTCGAGGACTTGCTGCGATATCAAGTAACTATAAGCATTTTGTGTTCTATTCTTTACTTGCACAGCAGAGTGACTTCGATGTTTACAATAACACTGGCACAATATTTGGATCTATAAACCAAGAAGCCTTACTTTCATTTGCCGTTCCCGCATCAGATATGATAGATGTAGTAAAGTTTGATTCTTTGGCGGCAACTATTGATTCAAAAATAAAACAAAATGTGATTGAATCAATTAAACTAAAAGAATTAAAAGCACTATACCTACAGAAATTCTTCAGTTAGCAACCGAAGTTTTTCTTTTTTACCTGCCTTGTAATTGATATTCTCGGAAGTATAGACGAAAAGATAGAAAACAACCAAGAAAAAATTGATCTTTTGTTAAAAAACTTACGATTGCAATTCATTGTTCGGTTCACAAAACAAGAGTTAACTAAATCAACCGCACTCTCTTATTTTATAACCGAAACAATCGGCGGTGATTGGGGAAAAGAAACGGCTCAAGGGAATTATTCTGAGAGAGTTGTTTGTTTGCGTGGTGCAGATATTCCCGAAATTGCGTCAGGTAAAAACGGGGATCCTCCGACAAGATATATCTTGCCGAAAAATCTTTTAACTAAACAACTTGCGCCTTGGGAAATTATTGTTGAAATTTCAGGTGGAAGCCCCACACAATCAACGGGTAGATGTGCTTTAATAACAAGCGAAATGTTGTCAAATTATTCCACACCTATTATTTGTACTAATTTTTGTAGAGCAATAAGGTGCAAAAATCCACAGTTCGCAGCATATGTCTACTCTTTGTTGATAGCGATGTATAATAACAACTTGTTTTTTAACTATGAAAACGGAACTACAGGCATTAAAAATTTAGATCTTTCATCAATTCTTGAAAAAGAATATGTATATCTGCCCTCCGAAGACGAACTTGAATCTTTTTATAGATTTACATCAAAAACATATAAACAAATTGAGCAACATAAAGCTGAAAACAATAAGCTCAACGAATTAAAGCAACTCTACTTAAAAAAGTTCTTCGGTTGACACCGAGGAACTTTTTTAAGTCTATTACCACGTAACAATCTTATCAACGATCTCTTGTTGTTCGTTGGCAGTTTTTCTTAGGTATATGCGAGTGGTTTCAATGCTTTCGTGCCCCATTAAGTCGGCAAGAAAAGCCAAATCATTATATTTTTCAAGGAAATTCTTTGCAAAACGATGTCTGAATGAGTGAGGATAAACAACTTTTGTGTCCATTCCGTATTCCGCTGCAAATATTTTTAATTGATGGGCAACGCCTCGAGTCGTGATCTTTTCACCGAAACGATTTAAGAATAAATAACCGCTCTCAAGATTGTTGCTGTCAAGCCATTTTAGTGTTTCCGTTCGCAATGATTTAGGGATATAAATGCGACGAACTTTACCGCCTTTGCCGTAAATATCTATGTATCCCTTATGGACGTGTTCAATTTTGATTTGAACCAATTCTGATATTCTTGCTCCCGTTGCTGCGAGATAGCGAACAATAAAATACCAGTTCAATCTTCCGTCTTTTTTCAATTTGTTCTTAAAGAATTTGTAGTCGGCATCGCTGATTACGTTCTCGAGATATGTTTTCTGTTGAACTTTAATCATTTTGAGCTTCAACTTGTCTAATTTGTTGAACTCAAGGTATTTGTTGATAGCCAAAATACGAAGATTCACCGTTTTAGGGGAATAATTTTCAATCAAAAAGCCTTTGAATGAAAGAAGATTCTTCTTTGTAAACACATTCTCATACATTTTGAGATACTGTTTCAAAGAATGACAGTAGGACACAATTGTGTTGTCTGCCAAATTTGTTTGCCGAAGTTGCTTTTCGTAATCGTTTAACATAAAGTTAAACCTCCTATTAAATATTGCCATTTGTGGCTAACAATATTTTAACGGAGGCTTGCTTTCATATCCTCTTATTAGATGGCTACTCAAAAAACTTTTTCAAATAAAGCTCTTTTAGTTCTTGTAATTTTTTGTTTTCTTGTTGTAAGCAAACGAATTGGTCATAAATCGTTTGGATATTAGAATTGTAGTCGCTAAATATACGCTCAGGAGGAATTATAACAAGTGATTTTTCCAAATCCTCTCTCTTGATATGTCCCATTGTAACGGCTTTTCCTTTTGCAATATTTTGAAATTTCTGAAGATGTTGTTTGGTACATAAATACAAAAACCAAGAAGGAAAATTATCAGAAGTTACCTTGAATAAGTGTTGATTCAAAGCAGCTTTTCCGCCACACCAAATTTTTACAAGTAACGTGCCAGACCAAGCAAAGACAACATCTCCGTCATCAATTATAAATTTGTTATTGATTGTTGGTTCTGCCAATTGGCTGTTTGTATCAATTGCGCCTTGAGATAACTCTCTAATTTTAACAACAGGCAAAGAATCTTGCCCTGTCGGTCTATATTTTTGCATTGCCAAACCGTTTGTATATTCTGCCATTTCGGTTAATGATATTTGTTTCCAATTATCCGATGCATCATTTAACATTTTTCGAAACAGCGCATCCATTAGTGATTCAAGTGTAGTAGCATTATTCTTATTGTTTTCTATCTTTTCATCAATACTTCCGAGAATATCAACTATGTGCTGTTGCTGGCTTGGCGAATGAAGCTTGATCACAATCTCATTTAGCGTATCGATGCGTAAACTTGGTATGGTTGTTCCTTCATTGTAGTTTGCAAAATCTATACTGGATAGATTGTAAAATAGGTATTTGGGGATAACTTTTGTTTTGTCAATAACCGCGTAAAACATAGTATCTACGCACCAAAATGGTTGATCAACCCAAAATGGTTTATCAATTGTACCCTTGCGACCTATAAGAATAGATGGCTCAGAATACAAGGCTTTGTTAGCTTTGCCGAATACGCCACCTGTTCCATAGATGGGAATATTTCCATTAACGTCTTCGACATCAACTTGTCGTTTGCCGTATTTCAAGGCAATCAGTTCTTTTAACTTGGTATCCATATTATACCTCGAGGTGAATTTATGAGAGTTAAAGATATTGCAAATTTTAACCCCAAAGGGATTAAACCAGCAGATTTTATAAATTATATTGATACGTCTTCTGTAGAAGAAGGCAGGCTTCTTGATGTTCAATCTCTTTCTAAAGATATGCCATCACGAGCACAGCGAGTAGTTGCGTTGAATGACATCTTAATTTCTTCTGTTAGACCAAACCTCAAGCACAATTACTTTGTAGATAGAGTAATTGAACATTGTATAGCGTCTACGGGTTTTATACAAATAAGAGTTACTTCAAACAATGTGTTACCTCGTTTTCTTTACTACTATTTAACAGAAGACAGCAAAGTGCGTCAATATCAAACAATTGCAGAAACAAGCCAATCGACATTTCCTTCGTTTAACAAAGATGTTGTTGAAAACCTTGATTTTCCCGATATTTCATTGCAAGTTCAACAGCACATAGTTGATACCACGTGTTAATCGTCGCTGTTTAGTATCGCATAAATTTTTTCGTCAAGTTCTTTGCCTTTTTCCATCAATTCTTTCAATTCTTGCTTAACTCTTACTATCTCGGCTTTAACCTCCTCTTCAGTCATTTTTCCGGAATCGTCGATTCCGACATATCTACCCGGAACGAGTGAATAGTCGGCTTCTCTGATTTCTTCTATCGTTGCGGACTTACAGAAGCCCTTAACGTCTTCATATCCTTCACCCTTAAGCCAAGCGTGGTAAACGGCGGCAATGCTTTCGATATCGCCTTTGTTTTCGTCGCCATAAGTGGCAAGATTGTATGCTTTTACTTTGTCAATGAGTTCATCATTGTCTTTATGACCAACCGTCACATCGTTGTAAGTCAACTCGCGGATTTTACGGTCAATCATGATGCCTTTTTCGCGGCAATCGATAAAGAGCGTTTTCCCTTTGTTTCTGTAATCTTTACGCAGGAACCACAAGCAAGCAGGGATTGTAACCGTGCTGAAAAGGTTTGTCGGCAAAGCGATGATACAATCTACGATGCCTTCTTCAAGCATCTTTTGACGAATATTGTATTCTTGCTTAGAAGAAGTGGAAAGAGAGCCGTTTGCCAAAACAAAGCCGGCAACACCTTTAGGAGATAATTTGCTTATAATGTGCTGAATCCAAGCATAGTTTGCGTTGCCTTGCGGGGGAATATCGTAAATCCAACGCGGATCTTCCAAAAGCGACGGCTGACCGTAATCGCTAATATTGAACGGGGGATTTGCCATAATGAAATCGGCACGCAATGTTTTGTGCTTATCATCGTGGAACGTATCACCGTAAGAATCGCCCAAATCCGCAGTAATACCGCGAATAGCCAAATTCATTTTAGCCATACGCCACGTATCCGGGTTGAGTTCCTGTCCGTAAACAGAAATGTTGTTTATGTTGCCTTGGTGTTGTTTTATGAAGTTGACAGATTGTGAAAACATACCGCCTGAGCCGCAGCAAGGATCATAAACACGACCATTAAACGGCTCAATCATATTGACGATAAGGTCAACTACGCAACGGGGAGTATAGAATTCACCGCCTTTTTGACCGAATTTCTTTGAAAACTCGCCCAAGAAATACTCGTAACACCTACCAAACAAATCGCCCGTCATGTTTTCAGTCGAAAGGTTGTTAGAGAAAAGATCTACAAGTTCGCCCAAACGACGTTTATCTACGTCGCCTTTAGAATAAACCTTTGGCAATATGCCACGAAGCTCATCGTTTTCTTTTTCTATATCAATCAACGCTTGATCGAGAATAGTTCCGATTTTTTCGTCTTTAACAAATTTTTTTATATATCCCCAACGTGCGGTTTCTGGAATCCAAAAAACATTATCTTCTGCGTAGGCGTCTTTTTCTTCTTCAAACCCGTCGCCTTCAGCGACTAATTGTTTATATTTAGCATCAAAACGGTCTGAAACATATTTAAGGAAAATAAGTCCGAGAACCATTTTCATATAGTCGTGCGGCATAACCGCGCCGATAAGTTTATCTGCCGCCGCGTAAAGTGTTTTTTCAAGAGATTGAGGTTTTTCGACCTTTTCTTTAGCCATAAAATGCTCTCCCGCTTCCTGATAGTAAAAACTATAGGAACATATTTTAGGTGTATTATACCATAAATCTTGATAAAAATCAATGTGTATTGTTAGTGGAAAGATATTTTGTCGAAAAATTTTTGCAAATTGTTGCAATTTTTCGTAAACCGCTATTGACTTTTACGGTTATGACGGCTATAATAGATACTGGAAATAAAATTGCAAATTGTTGCAATTTTTCGTAAAGGAGGTAATATGCAAAGCATAAAAAGAGATGTCTATTTACAAAGACTGAAAGATAGAGAGCAAAACGGATTGGTAAAAATCATTACAGGTATTCGTCGTTGTGGCAAATCCTATCTTTTGAATACTCTTTTTTACGAATTTCTTAAAGAAAAAGGCATAAAAGACGACCATATTATAAAGGTTTCTCTTGACGATGATGAGAATAGCGATTTGCTTTTGCCCAAAGCGTTGAGCAGATATATCAAAAATTTGATTGTCGATGATGAATTGTATTATATCCTGCTTGATGAGATACAACTTGCCGACAATTTCGTCGGAGTACTGAACGGGCTTTTAAAACTCCCAAACGTCGATATTTACGTTACCGGCAGTAATTCTAAATTCTTATCCACCGATATTGTTACCGAGTTTCGCGGTCGTGGCGACGAAGTCCGCATTTTACCACTATCATTTTCCGAGTTTATGTCTGTTTATAATGGTTCATCTGTACAGGGGTGGAAAGAATATTACACTTACGGTGGTCTCCCCCTTGTTCTCGCGCAAAAAAGTGAAGAAGCAAAAATGAACTATCTGAAAGGCCAGTTGAAAAACGTCTATTTGAATGATATTATCGATCGCAATCGTATTCAAAATGAAGAACAAATCAATGCTGTTTTGCAAATTTTGGCATCGAGCATCGGTTCTCTTACCAATCCACTAAAGCTTTCTAATACGTTCCGTAGCGTTGCTAATTCGCCGATTTCTGATAAAACGGTTTCAAACTATCTGATGTATTTGGAAGATGCGTTTTTAGTCGATAAATCGAAACGTTATGATGTTAAGGGGAAGAAATATCTTTCAACTCCGTCGAAATACTACTTTACCGATTTGGGACTTAGGAATGCGACGTTAAATTTCCGTCAACAGGAAGAAAATCACATTATGGAAAACGTGATTTATCTCGAACTTTTGAAGCGCGGATTTGCTGTCGATGTAGGGATTGTTGAAACTTCAAAACGCAACGCCGAAGGGAAAATAGTCCGCAACTATGCCGAGGTAGATTTTATCGCTAATCGCGGAAACAATAAGTTTTATATTCAATCGGCATTTGCTATGGACACAGACGAAAAGCAAGCGCAAGAGAAGAATTCATTGCTGAATATAAAAGACTTTTTCAAGAAGATAATTGTCGTCAAAGATGATATCAAGCGCAAACGTGACGAAAATGGCATAGTGACAATGAGCATTTATGACTTTCTTCTTGACGAAGAAAGTATAGAATATTAAAGGGGGTAAATGAATGAAAACAATAAATTTTATAAAAACTAGCGATAACAATTTTAATAATGATACGGTCATTATAAATTTAGCGAAACAATTTCAATCCTGCAATATAAACATTTTGTTAGGTGCAGGATTTTCGTATGGTGTTGCTGAATTGTTGTGTAATGTGGAAAAAGAAATTACAAATGCAGAAGAGAATGGCGACAATGATAGAATTATTCAGTTAAAAAAAGATTTTTTTACAAAAAGCATATTACCAACAATAGATGAGTCAAAAAGCAAAATAGGAGAAAGAGAACGTATTCGTTTTTTAGGCCTTATCAAGAGAATTATCGACAATAGACAATCGTCTATATTACATAAAATTGTAAATATTTTTACAACGAACTATGACTTGCTTATCGAATCTGCCTTAGAGAGGTCCAATGTTGAGTATATTGATGGCTTTTCTGGAAAAATATTGCCTAGATTTTACACTGCGAATTATGGTATAATTCTTAGCAAGCAAACAAGCATTTCTAGCATGACATCAGAGATGACGACATTTAATATCTATAAAGTACATGGCTCATTAAATTGGCATTGCGAAAGTACAGATGTTTATCGTACAAACCCAAGCGAGTTAATTAATAAAATTTATTCAAACCTAAGTGGCGATGAGTTTTTGAAGTACTATGATGAATTGTCAATTGTTAACCCAACTAAGAATAAACTGAGACAAACTGTTTTAGATGTGAATTATTATGATCAATTGAGGCTCTATTGCAACGAATTGGAGAAAAATAATACTATTCTTATCTCCTATGGCTTTTCATTTTCTGATGAGCATATATTGCAAATGACTAAAAGAGCACTTGCTAGTAATCCTACTTTAAATTTGCTGATATTTTCTTTTGATGAAGAATCTGCGATAAAATATAAAGAAATATTTAATGAGTTTGTTAATGTGACGCTGTTTCGGTTGGTTAAAATAGAAAATGGGAAAGAATCATGTGTTCTGTTTACACAGGAAGAATTAAATAATGCACTAGAAGAGGTTTACAATGGAATTAAGTGACTATTTAAAAATAGGTGAGGTTTGTGAAGTTCAAGGGAGAATCGTAAAGGCGGGAATATATAGCGATAAGAACACAGAACACCTTAATTATAATGGTGCAATAATAAAAAATGTTGGTATTGGTAGTTTTGTCTTAATACGAAAAGGCTTTAGCAATATTGTTGGCAAAGTTGATGGGGAATATATTAAGGAAAACATTGCCGGTACAAATCAGTATACCCATCTTGGAAATAGTATAAGAAGAATAGTCAATATTAGTATATTAGGAAGTATAGAACATGAACGGTTTATTCATGGATTAACAGAGTTGCCGCTTATAGGTAATTATGTTTATATTCTAGAAGAAGATGTTGTTTCACATATATTTTCATATAATCCTTCGACAGCACATATTCAACTTGGCAGAATAATCGGCCATGATAATTATCCGTTTGAATTAGGCGTGCAAGAAATTGCATGTAGTCATATCGGTATTTTCGGGAATACTGGCAGTGGAAAATCTAATACACTTGCAAAACTGTATAGCGAAATAATAAATAGATATTCCTCATCTAATAGATTTAAAAAGAATTCGAAGTTTATTTTCATAGATTTTAATGGCGAATACGGATCCGTTTTTAAATTTGCAGATAAATATGCGTTAACCACGCGTTCAAAAAACACAAATGAAATTGATTTAAGGACGGGAAATATATATCGTTATCCAATATCCGCAAAAGAAATACAAGACACAGAATTTTGGTCAATTATACTTGAGGCAACAGATAAAACGCAAAAGCCTTTTATTAGTCGTACATTGAGAAAGTATCGACAAATTCAAGAACAAAAAGAAGAGTTTTCAATCGAAAAAATATGTGAGTTAATTGTAAAAACGCAGAAAAGATATCAAGATTTAAAACATACAATCAGTGATATTTGTGATGTTTTGGGAATAAAGAATGAGTTTGACAATTTAGATTCCTATTATAGTTATAATGGATTATCGGGGAACTTTTATATAGGTAAAAACTATGATATTTCATCTTTAGATATAAAAAGCAATGTTTTTCCAAACATAACGATTGATGTTTCAAAATTATCTGAATTGCGGCCATTCGAATTATTCGAATTTGCCTTAAAGTATAATTATTGGATAGAAATTAGCAAAAATTATATTACTAAAGAACATATTGCTCCTTTGATAGCAAGAGCGGACATTAGATGTATCGAACTTGAAAAGGTTTTTAATGTATTATCAGAATCCAAATACAGGAATGTGCTTTCAAAGCAGAGCAATATTGAAGTCGTTTCATTGCTAAATGTAAATTTGTCCATGAAAAAGATTATCCCTATGATAATTTGCAAAACAAAATATGCGGAGAAGAAAGAATCGAAAAATGGAGTTTTAGCTAGCACGCTACATCTTATCATTGATGAAGCCCATAACATTCTTTCAGAAATGTCAACTCGAGAAAGTGAAGAATGGAAAGATTACAGATTGGAAAGTTTTGAAGAAATCATAAAAGAAGGTCGCAAATTTGGAACATTTTTAACAATTGCGTCACAAAGGCCATCGGATATTTCTGACACTATAATATCACAATTACACAATTATTTTATTCATAGATTGGTTAATGAAGAAGATCTTCGCAAGATGTATAGGTCTGTTTCATTTGCGGATAAAGCCTCAAATGAAATGATTCCTATCTTGCCTGCAGGTGGATGTTTGATTTCCGGACTAGCGACCAGTTTCCCTGTGCTTGTTCAAATAGATATCCTACCTTCTGAATATCGTCCCCAAAGCGATAATGTTGAAATTGACTTAGCTTGGGGCAAATTAGAATAGAAACAAATTAGACTAAAAAAGCACTATAATTATTACATATAAAGTATCAAGTGAAATACGCGAATAAGAATAAGTATGTTCAGTTGAGATTTAAAGATGTCCGCCATTAGTGAAAAATACGAACACCGCAAAGGGTTCGTATTTTTTATACTGCGTTTAAGCACCAACCATAGTGCCATTTTCTAAAATGATCGCTTATGCTGACTGTATAGGATTGAAATTTTTGTAGGTTTATGATTTATACGTTTTGTCTTAATAATAAAGAAAATGCTTCCGGAAAAAAACAAGGGTGCGACGACTGCGCCACACCCTGAACAAATTTAAGTTAATGAACCATTAAACGTGAACTTGGAAAAGACGTTGATGACCATAAAACAAGCACTACCGAGAGTCTTTCCCAAATATTGTTCACATTCAAACGGTTATTTATAAAATATCACAACCGCTTTCAAAAGTCAAAGCATCGCGCACACGAAACCTCGCCACGAAAGGAAAAATTTTTGCGTTTCTCGTTGCATTGATTTTCTCAATCCCGCCCTTAAAATAATAACGTCTTATACTATTCCCTCCGTTTATAAAGGCCGAAATCGGATAATCGCGTGTGTTTTGTGCGGAAGACGCTTTTAATGTACCGAAAACGGGACGAACGATCGACATAATTGAAAATAAGTGATATAATTGATTTAACGATTTTCAAGGGGGCTTTTATGGAAAGCAAACAAACGCTGATTTTCCGTCTTTATCAGGTTCTGAGCGGTTACTCCGACGCCGACCATCCGCTGACTCAGCAAAAAATCATCGATATTTTAAGCGACGAATACGACCTTGTCGTCGAAAGAAAAGCAATCGGTCGCAACGTATCCTATCTCAAAGAAATGGGTTTTGAAATCGAAGGCGACAAAAAAGGAATCTATCTTGCAAGCCGCCCTTTCGAGAACGCGGAACTCCGTCTTCTTATCGACAGCGTTTTAAGCAGCAGCCACATAAACGCGACGTATTCCAAGCAACTCATCGACAAGCTGATACTTTTGGGCGGCAAGTATTTCAAAGCGCACGTCAAGCACGTTTACTCGGTACGCGACTGGAACAAAACTCAGAACCGCGATTTGTTTTTGAACGTCGATCTCGTCGACGAAGCAATCGAAAACGAAAAGCAGATTGTCTTCGACTACAACAAAATGGGCGCGGACAAAAAACTGCACCGCACCGCGCACCACAAAGTCAGCCCGTATCAGATGCTGTTGCACAACCAGCACTACTACCTTATGGCGTACAACGAAAAGCAATGCGACGTCGCCTTTTACCGCATGGACAAAATCACGGACATGCAGATTTCCGACGACGTACGCACGCCGCTGAAATCCGTCCCGGGATACAAAAACGGCATCGATTACAAGGAACTTTCAACCGCGCGTCCTTATATGTTTGCGGACAAGCCTGAGCGCGTCGTGATTAAACTGCCCGAGCGGCTCATCGACGATATAATCGATTGGTTTGGCGCGGAAATCAAGGTTAAAGGCAATGAAAGCGGCATATTAACCGTCGAAATTGTCGCAAGTCCGAATGCAATGCAATTCTGGGCGATGCAGTACGGCACGTATGCGGAAATAATCGAGCCGCAATCTCTCCGTGAAAAAATCAAGGAACGCTTGACGAAAATGCAGGAAAATTATTCAAAATAACCCGCCCTGTTTTGTTTGTTTTCTTCCGGACGAAACAATCGAAAAAACATAAAAACCACACCGAAACGACGAGCCTTCCCGCCCGTCGTTTTTTGTCGCATTTTGTCAAACTTTTGCTCAATAAAAGTATTTATCGTACTTTGCGGAAAATATCGGCGCCTTTAAGCCGAACGTTTTTTTGACGTATCTTTTCATCACCGTGCGATATTTTTTCGGCACACCAACATTCACGACCAGTATTCCGAATTTGTCGGCAACGTAAGAATAAGCAAATGCGAACGCGTCGATTTCCCGCACGTTGCCGTAATACTCGCTATTGTCGCAATCAATACGTACCACGTTTGAGTTTCTCCACGCGTTTACGGTTTTTTCGCTTTCTCTCGGCGATTTTGCGCGGATTTGTCTATGCTGATAATAATGTCGCATCTCGTGAGCGGTGATAAAAACAATGCGCGCGATGGCATCTTCCTTGTCGTAACGTGAAAATAAGGCGGCGATTTTTTGATAATCGTACGCAATCGCCGAATATTTACCGTTTCGTATCGTGATAAACGACATCATTTCGTTGCCCGGCAATTTCGTTTCGAAAACATGCGGCAGTTTCGAGTAACCGAACAACCGCATTACGTCGCAAATTGTCGCTTTCAGAAAATATTCAAATTCTCTCTTTTTCAAGTCGCGCGCGGTTTTTCTCATACTTTGTTATTTTTGTCTTCGACGTATTCTCTGACAAGTTCTTCCGCCCTACTCTTTTTGATTACTTCTTCGCGGATAAGGAATGGTTGCAAAAACTCGATAAGCCCGCGATTTTCCGTCACGATTTTTTCGGCGGTTTCGTAGCATTTTCGAGTAATGTCGTCGAACTTTTCGTTAAGCGCGTCAATGCGTTTTTTGCTGTACGGCATATTTTCGTGTCGGTTGTAAAAAAACGTTTTGTCCACGCCGAACATTCCGTATTCCGCCATATTGAACAATACTTTGTCAACGGACACAAGATCGTAATACGTATTGTCGAACGTTTTGCCGAAAAACACTTTTTGCGCCGCCATTCCGCCGAGCAAAACGGAAATCGTGTTTTCGAAATCCATGGCGGAAAAATACATTGAAAAATCCACATTTTCTTTTTTGCCCGACATTCCGTCGGTATAACGGAATTCTTCGTCGTCGTAGTCGTCATCGTTGTAATTGCCTGACAAATCACTCATGATTTTTTTAAAAAACGAGTTGCAAAGATTATTTTCATCCAAATCAAGCGTATAATCGGCGTTCTTAAAACTTCTCGCAACGACAAATCGGCCGAGGTTATAACAACTTTTCATATACTTTTCTTCGTCGGAAAAATCCCTTTCGATATCGCAATACCGAATCTCGTTGGCGTTTTTATAAATCGTTTTCGTCGATACGAAGTTTTTTGCGTCCGATTCGAGCACGCACGCATTGATAAGAGTTTCGATTGCGGAGCAAGATAAACCTTGCGTCAATTCCGCAATATCTTCCACCGACATTTCGAATTCGCACTTCGTCGCAAACATATATTTTTCGGCAATCTCTTTTCTTGCGCCGTAGTCGGGATTTTGCAACATAATTTTTTTATCGATACGACCGGGGCGCACCATCGACGCGGGAAGATCGTCAAAGTCGTTGCACGTCGCAACGAAAAACACGTTGTTTGTCGAGTTTATGCCGTCGATTAAGGTTAAAAGTTGTGCAAGTATCGTTTTTGCGCCCTGATCGACGAAATAACCGTCAAGGTCAGGCAAGAACTTGTCGATTTCGTCGAAAAACACGACGCTGCATTTGTCGCTGTCGTTTGCTTTATCGAAAGCATTTTTGATTTGTTGCATAATCGACGACTCGTCTTTCGCATCAGCGGTATCGACTATGTACACGGGAAGGTCACATTCTCTCGCAAGGACTTTTGTGAACAACGTTTTCCCGTTGCCGGCACTGCCGTACAAAATCAAACCTTTTGGTATTTTTGCGCCTTTTCCCATATAATACTCGCGATTATTCAAAACGTCGCAAATCTTTCTCAACTCTTTTTTCTCTTTTTCGTATCCCGCAATCAGATTGAAATTATCCATAAAATCACCTCGCATTTTTATTTCGCTTTCAGTATAACTCAACTTTGAATAAACGATATTACCGCACTTTTCAAGAAATTTTTGCCCCCTTTCCATTGAGCCGCAAAAACTGCTTGATTTTTGCCCCCTTTTAGGGTACACTTTTACTTGGTGACGAAAGATGAAAGATAAAATTAAAATAAGTTTGCCGGAAAGCGTGCTTTCCACAATGAAATCCGATTGCAAAAACTTCAACTTCTTAAAATCCGACGACAGCATAAATTTCAATGCGTTTGTAAACACGCTCGTCGTGAATTTTTACGAAACTTTTTCCGCAAGCGAAGAAGCGTTGCGCGACGACGTTTCGAAAGCGTTGTCCGGGCTTCCCGATAAATCGAAGGAACGAGTGTATTCGGACGTGATAAAGGTAATCGCTCGGCGCGAAAACGTCGCAACCGACGGAAAAACCGCGGTCTTTTCATTTAAGCCGACGAAATTATCCGAAAAAGCAGTCACTTTCATTGAAAACGTCGCCCTGTCCGACGAATCTCTTTCGTCGTTTTACAGAAGGATGTTTATGTCCTACGCATCGCGCCCGCAACCCCGTCGCGAACTGATAATATTCAAAGAAAACTACAACGATTTGCAAAAAGCCATACGGAAAAATTTGCAGGTCTGCATCGTGAATAAAGGCGACGAAATCAAAAACGCGTCCGTTTATGCGGTGGCGTCGTCGAAAGAAGAACTTTACAATTATGTTTTGTCAACCGACGGTCAAAACCTTTACACCTTGCGCCTTGCAAACGTAAAAAGCGTATCTTTGCTGACAAAGAAAGCCGAGATCCCCGAAGATATCAAACAAATCTTCGACAGACAGATAAGATGCGGCGCACAATATCCGATTTTCAAAAACGAAACCGACCTTATCAAGGTGGTTTTATCACAAAAGGGAAAGTACCTGTTCAAAAAAATATATCTTTATCGTCCCACCCCTGTAAAAATCGAAAACGACGCGTATTATTTTGATTGCTCGACAAATCAGGCTATGCACTATTTCAAGCGATTCGGCGTGGACGGAATAATAGTATCACCCGAAAACGTGGCGAGAATGATGTATACTTATTACGCGGGATCGGCAAGAAAATACTCCCGCGTAGTAAACGACAATACTCCGTTTTTCAACAATCATAAAAAACCGCAAAGAAAATAAAACGTAATAAGCGATAATCGTTGCGAATTTTTCAAAATGGGAATATAATGCTTTCTCGTTTGAGGAACTGATGATGACGGCGGCAATCGTATTATCCGTAATAGCGGCAGCGGGAACGATACTTTCAATCGTATTTCTGCCCGAAGTAAAAATCAAAGGAAAGCGCATTCCCGTATTTTTTGTGGTGCCGGTAATTTCGGCGATACTTATCGTCGCGCTTAACGTGTTGACTTTCAGGGAAGTCTTAGACGGATTGACGGGAGATATGGCGTCGATGTTTCACGGGCGAAACTCCGTCAACCCCGTAAAAATCCTATTGCTGTTTTTCGGAATGACGACGGTGTCGGTATTTCTGGACGAAGCAGGGGTATTCAGATTTCTTGCGACCAAGTCGATGAAACTTGCGGGACACAGTCGGACGAAACTGTTTTTCATTCTTTACGGCGTGGTGTCGATTCTGACCGTGTTTACGTCAAACGACATCATTATCCTTACGTTTACGCCGTTTATCTGTTACTTTTGCAAAAACGCCGACATAGATCCCGTGCCGTATCTTGTGACGGAATTTGTTGCGGCAAACACGTTTTCAATGTTTTTCATAATCGGCAATCCGACGAACATATACCTTGCGGAATCATTTCACATGACCTTTGCCGGTTATCTGAAAATAATGGCGTTGCCGACGATATTCGGCGGGCTTTGCGCCCTTCTCGTGCTGTACTTATTGTTCAAAAAACAGTTTAAGGAAGAGATCCCCGTGAGCGAAGTCGAGACCGCAAAAATCGAAAAACCGTACCTTGCGATATTCGGCGCGGTGCTTTTAATAATTTGTCTTGTATTTCTTATTATCGCGGATTACGTCGGAATCGAAATGTGGGCGGTTGCGACGTGCGCGTTTCTTCTCCTTGTTGTCGGCGCGCTTGTTATCGCCGCCGTGAAAAAGGAAAAACCGACGGAACTCACAAACGTTTTCAAACGTCTGCCCTACGAACTAATCCCCTTTGTCATATCTATGTTTATCGTCGTTTTGTCGCTGAAAAAAACGGGCGTATCGCAAAAAATCGCCGACGTTTTCGGCGCAGCGGGAGAAAGGTGCGACATATTGACTTACGGCGTGTCGTCGACGCTCGTCGCAAACCTTATCAACAATATTCCGATGAGCGTTTTGTACTCGGCAATCACCGAAACCGCGTCGCCTTTTGCGGTGTATGCGTCGGTAATCGGCAGCAACATCGGCGCGTTCCTGACGCCCGTCGGCGCGCTTGCCGGCATAATGTTCACGGGGCTTTTGAAAAACCTTGACGTAAAGTTTACGTTCCTTGACTTTTTGAAGTACGGCGTTGTCGTCGCAATTCCTACGCTTTTCGCAACCCTTGCGGGACTGTACGTCGTGTACTTTTTATAATTCACCCGCCGCATAAAAAAAGAACCGAATATTCGGTTCTTTTGAAACTTTAATAAGAGATTGCTATTTCTCCGTTTCGAATATTTTTTTAATAATTGCGCCGAGTTCCGAGTCGGAGATTGCAACGGAGATTTCAATAGGTTTTTGAGAATCGTCCTTGATGTATCCTTTTTGCGGCGTTGAAACCCATTTTTTGATTTTCAACATATCTTCGCACAAATTGACGTTTATCGATTGAAAATGGTTTGAAAAACCGCGAAAACCTTTGTACTTCGTCTTTTTCCAAAATTCGTTTACGTTTTTTTCAATATCCGTTTCGGGAGCGTTTGTTGCGATTTTTATTGTTTCTTTGACGGCACTGCCCAACTCGTCAAAGGAATTTTTCGGCGGAAGGATTATTGTCGGCTCGATTGCGATATGACACCGCATATTTCGTTCGACCGCGTAAGGCACAACCATAAACCCGAACGAACGATTATAAAATACCGCCGTCAGGCTCGTGCGTTTTTTAATATTATCGGAAATGTCCATAAATTTTAATAAAAAAGTTGATTTTTCGCAAGTCCGAACAATAAGACCTTCAGAATTTGACGCAACTCAAAACATCCATAACGAATGCGACGGTGCCGCCCGTTTCGACCTTTACCGGCGTTTTTACGGCAACGCCCGTGTCGTCGGGAGAAGTCACGAAAGACGCCTCGATATGCTTTTTCGCGTGCTTTTCCAGAATTTCCAGGACGGTATCGACCTGCGCCCTTTCGACGCCGATAAGAAGCGTCACGCTTTTCTTTTTCAAAAATCCGCCCGTTGACGAAAGCATCGTCGTATAAAAGCCACGGGCGGTAAGATCGCGTACGGTTTCCGTGGCGTTTCCGCCGGACAACACAGCCATAATCATTTTGTCGCAAAGTATATTCATATCGCGTCTCCTTTTTTTTATTATCGCACCGGAAAGCGTCATTGTCAATAGCAAAAACAACCGCTTTTGCCGTGGGATTCCGATAAAACGTCCAAAAAACGGCGATTTTAATAAAATATATTTACAATTTATATATTCAATGATATAATAAAATAACATTATTAATTTTTTTTAAGGAGAAGTATGTTAACAGAACAACCTGACCCTGACCCTGACAGTATTATATTGTCGGTCATTTTCATCGTAATACTCGTGCTGTTTTCGGGCTATTTTTCGGCAACCGAAACTGCTTTGACCTCGGTAAACCGCACGAAACTCAAACTTAAAGCGCAGGACGGCAACAAAGCCGCCAAAAACGCGCTGTATCTTCTGGACAGATATGACAAAGTGATTTCGGCGATTCTTGTCGGCAACAACCTTGTCAATATCACGCTTTCGGTTTTATTCAACAATCTTTTTGAAACAGTCATTCCAAACGCCGCGGTAAGCGGTATCGTTTCGGTCGCGGTATCAACTGCGATTGTTCTGACGTTCGGCGAAATTTCGCCCAAAATGATTGCGAAAGAAAATTCCGAAAAAATATCGATGGCGTTCGGCTACCCGATGCGCGCGATAATGGTCATACTGTACCCTATCACGATTTTGTTTGCGGGGCTGAAATTCATTCTTCGCAAGATATTCAAGTCGAAAAACGACGACAAAATCACCGAGGAAGAACTCTTATCCATGGTCGAAGAAGCGCAGGAAGGCGGCTCCCTCGACATGCAGGAGCGCGAACTTATTTCCAGCGCGATTGAGTTTGACGACGCGGAAGTCGAGGATATTTTCGTGCCGCGCGTGAACGTTATCGCGGTGCCCATCGACATGCCGATGGAAAAAATCAAGGCGCTGTTTTTGGAACATAATTTCTCGCGTATGCCCGTGTACAAAAACACAATCGACAGCATCGTGGGTATGATCCATAATATCGACTTCTTCACCGCCCTTGAAAAAGGCGAAAAATCGATAAAAAACTACATCACCCCCGTTACCATCGCGACGGAACATATGAAAATATCGACGCTTTTAAAAAGTATGCAACGCCAGAAAGTGCATATGGCTGTCGTTGTGGACGAATACGGCGGAACGCTGGGCATTGTTACCCTTGAAGATATTCTGGAAGAACTTGTCGGCGAAATCTGGGACGAGCACGATGAGGTCGTGAACTACTTCACGAAAATCGACGACACGACTTATATCGTCGACGGTCGTGCGGAACTCGATAAATTCTTTGAAACTTTCGGACTCGATAAGGACGAGGCGGCAGACTTCGACTCCCAGACCGTTAGCGGCTGGATTATCGCGGAAATCGGCGAAATCCCCAAAAAGGCGCAAACCTTCAATTACAAAAACCTGACGATCATCGTAAACAGGCTCACGCAGCGCAAAATTCTGGACGTCAAAGTCATCGTAAACCCCGTTGAAGAAAACGAGGATGACGCAGAAAAACAATCGCTATTTGAAAAGGTGAGCGAGAGAATCGCCGAAAAACAGGAAAACAAACAGGACGACAACGAATAACCGCGTCAAAACCAAAAGGCTGACAATCCCGTCAGCCTTTTATTTTTTGCGTATTTAGCGCGGAACAAAAAAACACGCGCCGCTTCGGGCGCGTATTTTTTATATAAAACAAATCGGAAGGAGAGCAAATTAAAATTTCAAAAACAAGCCGTGCTTTTCAAAGTCCGAAACATTCACTTCTTTCACGTCGTAGCCGTCGTTTTTGATTGCGGATACTATTTTGTCGACGTCGGTGTTGTCGTCGCAGATTATTTCGGTCAAACCCGATACGTGCGACGAGCGTACTTTTTTCACGTCAGCCGCTTTTCTTACGGCGTCGTTCACGTGCGACTCGCACATACCGCACTTCATACCGTCAACGTGCAAAGATATTTTTTTCATATTAAGCCTGCTTTCTTTTTTCTGCCCTTATTGTAAACTAAAATTTACCGCTTGTCAACAGAATATGAATAAAATTTCACATTTTGTTTATTTGTGTCGTTCAGACAGTCTTTTTGACAGTATATATATTTTGCTTTTTTACCATATAAAAATAATAACGTCTTCCGCCCTTTTTTTCGTTTTACAGAAATGCGGTTTTTATTGTATAATGATGAAAAGCATCAGGAGAACAATTTATGAAAATTTCAAACGATATAAAATACGTCGGCGTGAACGATAGAAACCTTGACTTGTTTGAGGGGCAATACGTCGTGGAAAACGGCATGGCATACAACTCTTACGTCATTATCGACGAAAAAGTCGCGGTGATGGATTCCGTCGACAGATCCTTCGGCGCCGAGTGGCTTGAAAACATCGCGGTCGCTTTGAACGGTCGCACGCCCGATTACCTTGTCGTGCAACACATGGAGCCCGACCATTCGTCAAATATTCTGGCGTTTTCGGAAAAATACAAGGACGCGAAAATCGTGTCGTCCCTTCGCGCGTTCCAGATGATGAAAAACTATTTCGGCACGGATTTTCAGGACAGACAAGTCGTGGTGAAAGAAGGCGACGTTTTGCCGCTTGGAAAACACAACCTGTCGTTTATCGCCGCTCCCATGGTACACTGGCCCGAAGTCATCATGACTTACGACGACTTTGACAAAGTTTTGTTCTCGGCAGACGCATTCGGAAAGTTCGGCACGCTCGACACCGACGAAGACTGGGCGTGCGAGGCAAGAAGATATTATTTCGGCATTGTCGGAAAATACGGCGCGCAGGTGCAATCGGTTCTGAAAAAAGCGACGGCGCTCGATATCAGAATTATTTGTCCGCTGCACGGGCCCTGGCTTTTTGATAACATTCCGTATTATCTCAATCTTTACGATATTTGGTCGTCGTACGGCGTGGAAAGCGACGGCGTCGTCATCGCGTATACGTCGGTTTACGGCCACACCGAAAAAGCGGTGAATATGCTCAAAGCGGAACTTGAAAACAAAGGCGTGAAAGTGCCCGTTTTCGACCTTGCGAGATGCGATATGGCGGAAGCGGTCGAGGACGCGTTCAGATACGGAAAGCTCGTGCTTGCGACAACGACTTACAACGGCGATATTTTCCCGTTTATGAAAACGTTTATCGAACACCTTGTCGAAAGAAACTTCCAGAACCGCACCGTCGGATTTATCGAAAACGGCTCATGGGCGCCGCAGGCTTCGCGTATTATGCGCGGCATGCTGGAACAGCAAAAAAATCTTACGCTTCTTGACGCCGACGTCAAAATTTATTCGGCGGTAAGCGACAAAAACGTCGCTGAAATTCAGGCTCTTGCAAACGCATTGTTGCAATAATACACGGCGGAAATCATGGAAAAAGTAATAATTGCGTCCAACAATATGAACAAAATCCGCGAATTTTCGGAGATGCTCGGGAAAGACGTTCAGGTGCTGTCGCTTCATGACGTCGGTTTCGATTCGGAAATCGACGAAAACGGCGAAACGTTTTTCGACAACGCGCTTATCAAGGCAAAAACGATAAGTCTGTTCCTTCGCGAAAAAGGAATATCCGCGCCCGTATACGCCGACGACAGCGGACTGTCGGTAAACGCCCTTAACGGCGCGCCCGGCGTGCACAGCGCAAGGTATGCAGGCATTCACGGCGACGATAAGAAAAACCGCGATTTACTTTTGAAAAACCTTGAAAATATTACCGACCGAAGCGCGTATTTTATCTCGGTCATCGCCTGCTATTACCCCGACGACACTTACGTTTTCGGCGTCGGCAAAACCTATGGCAGAATCTTGCGGCGAGAAGAAGGAAGCGGCGGATTCGGCTATGACTGCATATTTTATTCGGACGATCTGAAAAAGTCTTTCGGACTTGCGACGGCGGAAGAAAAAAACGCCGTGTCGCACCGCTACCGCGCGCTGAAAGACGTGATGACAAAAATCAAATAGTCAAAAACATATTAAAACACCGTGGCGTCTGCCACGGCTTTATTTTTGCAAATATTAGGTTTTATGATACGAAAATCACCGCTTAAAGTATGTTTTTTATCTCGTCAAGACTTTCAACGTAATAATCCCAAATTTTATTTTCGGGAATATCCGCGCGGTCGTGATTGAACCATACGGTTTTTATCCCCGCGTTCCGTCCGCCCGCAATATCGGCGGTAAGCGAATCGCCAATAAGCACGATTTCGTCCTTTTTCGCATTCGCGTTTTCAATGCAATAATCGAAGTATTCTTTCGACGGTTTCATCGCCCCGACCGCCTCGGAAATAAACAATCCCGAAAAATACTTTTTCATATCGGCTTTTTCAAGGCGGAAATCCTGTTGTTTGAACGGGCCGTTGCTCGTTGCAAAAAGTTTATACTTTCCGCAAAGATACGTCAAAAGTTCGTGCGCGCCCGACACGGGTTCTGCCGACACCGCAAGGAAGTCGTGAAAGACTTCTTCAAACTCGGGCCCGTCGATGCCCTTTATCCCGAACGCGTCGAAAACCAGATTCCACCTGATTTTTTTCAAGCCGTCTTTCGTGAGCGTACCGTCCTCGATTCTTCGCCAAAGATTATCGTTGATTTTTTTGAAGCACTCAAACAATCCGTTTTCGTAGTGTTTCCCGTATTTTTCAAGCCCTTTCGACATGGCGTACGTCGCGCACACGTCGAAGTCCAGAAGGGTGTTGTCGATGTCGATAAAAACCGTAGTTATCATATTTACCTCAATAAAATATTATCAAATTTCCGCGCGATATGCAATCGTAAAACCGCATAAAAAGTTGTAGATTTTTGATATACCCGTATGATATAATATAAGTAATTAAGATTCGGAGGCAATTATGAAAACTTTACTCAAAAACGGTACTATCGTTGACGGCAGCGGCGGCAAGCCGTACGTGTCAGACGTTCTTATCGAAAACGACAAAATCACGAAAATCGCAAAAGACATCGACGCCGCGGATGCCGAAGTTATCGACTGCACTGGCTTGACTGTTGCCCCGGGTTTCATCGACGCGCACAGCCACAACGATTTCTTTTACGACTACGACGACGCGGAAAGGTTTTACGAGCCGTTTATCCGTCAGGGAATCACCACCCAGATCACGGGCAACTGCGGATTTTCGCCGTTCGGCGTCGACAAAAACACAAAATATAAGGACAAAGTCGGCGGCGGTTTATTCCACGCCAAAAACCCCGGCAGTTTCAAAGACTTTGTTAAAAATGCCGAAGGCAAACTTTACGTCAATATCGTCCCCCTTATCGGACACGGCACGACGCGCATAAGTATTTCGGGCTTTGACGCGAAACCGCTCACGAAAGAACAAATCGACGAAGAAATGAAGCTCGTCGACGAGGCAATGGAAAACGGCGCGTTCGGCGGAAGTTTCGGCTTTATGTACGAACCCGGCATGTACAGCAAAACGGACGAACTCGTCGCGTTTGCAAAGGAACTGCAAAAGTACGACGGTATCCTGACCATTCACCCGCGCGCGGAGTCGAAAGTCGCGATGGGTTATCCCCTTATCTCGAAACCGCATATCGAAATCGCGCTGGACGAAATCATCGACATTATGGAAAAGTCGAAAGTCAGGACGGAATACAGCCATCTTATTTTCGTCGGTCGTTCGTCGTGGCCGAGCGTCGAACCTATGCTCAAAAAACTGCACGACTACAACGAAAAAGGATATAAAATCGCCTACGACAACTACGCTTTCACTTACGGCGCGTCGGTCATCACAATCGTTATGCCCGCCTGGTATCTCGCAATGAGCAAGGAAGACAGAAAGAAACCTTTCAACCGTTTCAAACTGCGCGTACTCGTGGAAATGTCCAAAAAACTTCTGGGGCTGGATTTCAGCGACTTCACGGTCGCGTACATTTCGGACGACCATAAGGAATACGAAAACCGCACGATTGCGGAAATTGCTAAATCGGAAGGAATATCCGACTTTGACTGCTACTTAAAACTCGTCGATTTGTCGAACGCGCAAGGCAGACTTTACATCGACAAATACTACAACGACGCCATCATCGACAGGCTGATGAAAGACGACCTGTCCATCTTTATGACGGACGCGTGGGTTGAAGAAGCCGGCACGCAAAACGGCGCGACGTATCAGTGCTTCCCGTACTTTTTGGTGCGCGCGAAGAATAACGATATCCCCGTTGAAAACGTCGTAAGAAAGATGACGGGCGCAACTGCGGAACGCTTCAAAATCAAAGACCGCGGGTTTTTGAAAGAAGGTTATTTCGCCGACGTTACCGTTTTCGATTTCGACAACGTGGAAGTAAATCCGAAAGTCCCCGACTTCACCCCCAAAGGCATAAATTACGTTTTCGTCGGTGGCGAAAAGGTTGTGTCAAACGGCGAATATATCTCGAAAACCGCCGGCAAAGTCATACTTAAAAAATAAGGTAGGATAACTATGTGCATCGCAAAAATCGCATTTAACGCCCTTTTCAGACCAAGTAAACATTTGTTTACGCCAAAAACGCCGTTTGCGGAAAAGGTAATGGGACCCAATTTCAAGCATTTGTACGACACCAGCTCAGCTGCAAGCAGGCTTGTCAAAACGTGGGACAAGGAAATTATCCCCGTTAACACTTTCGACTCTCTTACGCTTGAAGGCTGGTTTTATACCGCGGGCGAAAACGCGCGCGATACCGCCATTCTCGTGCACGGCTACAACAGCAGTCCCCTGGGCGATATGTCGGCAATAATGCAGTTTTATTTAAGACGCGGCATCAACGTTCTTCTGACAAACAACCGCGGCGGCAAAACGAGCGTCGGCAACAACATCACTTTCGGACTTTACGAAAGGCTCGACACCGCCCTGTGGGTTGACAAACTCAACGAGCGTTTCGATGGCGGCAGCATTATTTTGCACGGTATTTCTTTGGGCGGCGCAACCGTTTGTCTTATGTCCGAACTTGACCTTAAAAACGTGAAATGCATCGTGTCTGATTGCGCCTACACCTCGATCCGCGCTGAATTTGCTCACAGCTCGAAACTCACCATGGGTTTCACGCCGAAAGCCACGCTGGAACGCGTTTATAAACTTTTTGCAAAAGAATTCGGCAATACCGTCGACGACTTCACTCCTCTCAAAGCGGTGCAACACGCAAAATATCCGATACTGTTTATTCACGGCAAGGAAGACCGTTTTATCCCTGTGCGAATGGCGCACGAACTTTACAACGCCTGTTCCTCGGACAAACGCCTGTTCCTTGTGGACGGCGCGGGACACGGCGCGTCGTATGCAAACGCCCCGAAAGAGTACGAATCCGCCGTGATGGACTTTGTAAACGCCCACAGATAACGTAAACACAAGAAAATAGCCCGCCGTTTCAGACAGCGGGCTATTTTAGTTATATCGTTTGCTTTGCAAACGGTTATATTTTTTGCCGACGGCAAAAAGGTATATTTTGACTTCGTCAAAGTTATATTTCGGCTTTCAGCCGAAGTTAAGGTAAATCCACAACTTGTCCATAGGACAAATATCACTGCGTAAGCAATATCACTGCGTAAGCAATATCACTTGCCGAAAGGCAAATATAACTTCGCTATTTTATAAATCTTTATTCGAGTTCGGTTGCGCCGGTGTAAAGCTGATAATACGTGCCGTGCATTGCGATAAGTTCGTCGTGGGTGCCACGCTCGATAATTCTGCCGTGATCGAGGACGATGACGCTGTCGGCGTTTCTGATTGTCGAAAGCCTGTGCGCGATAACGAAAACCGTCCTGCCTTTCATAAGGTTATCCATACCTGCCTGAACGATCGCTTCGGTGCGGGTATCGATTGACGACGTCGCCTCGTCCAGAATCATGACGGGCGGATCTGCGACGGCGGCGCGCGCGATACTTAAAAGTTGGCGTTGTCCCTGCGACAGATTTGCGCCGTTTCCCGTGATTACGGTATTATACCCTTCGGGAAGTCGTGTGATGAAGTCGTCGGCGTTTGCAAGTTTTGCGGCGGCGATACATTCTTCGTCGGTGGCGTCGAGGCGGCCGTAGCGGATATTATCCATGACGCTTCCCGTGAACAGGTTGGTGTCCTGCAAAACCATACCCAAAGACCTTCTCAGATCCTTTTTGTTGATTTTATTGATATTTATCCCGTCGTAGCGGACTTTGCCGTCCTGAATGTCGTAAAACCTGTTGATAAGGTTGGTGATTGTCGTTTTGCCCGCGCCCGTTGCGCCGACGAAAGCGAATTTCTGACCGGGTTTTGCGCGAAGGGATACGCCGTGCAGCACGAGTTTGTCGGGGACGTAACCGAAATCGACGTCGTCAAGTTCGATATCCCCTTTGAGTTCCACATAAGTGGTGGTATCGGTTTCCTTGTGGTAATGTTTCCACGCCCAAAGCCCCGTGCGTTTTTCGCTTTCGACGATATTGCCGTTTTCGTCCTTCGTGGCGTTGACAAGCATGACGTAGCCGTTGTCGGTTTCTTGTTGTTCGTCAATCATATCGAACACGCGCGACGCGCCCGCAAGCCCCATTGTAACCATCGAGATTTGTCCCGCGATGTTGCCGATATTGTTGGAAAGCTGGCGCGAAAGCGACAGGAAGGAAACGAGAACGCCGACCGTCAGCGGATTGAACCCGGTAATACCGACGTTTTTGAACCCGGTATTGAGTTCCGAAATGACCAGAAGTCCGCCGATAAACGCCAGCAATACGTACAGGAGATTGCCCATGTTGCCGAGAATCGGCATAAGGATATTGCCGTAAGTATGCGCCTTTCTGCTGTCGTCGTTAAGTTTATCGTTGAGTTTGTCAAAGCCTTGTTTTGCGGCGTCTTCGTGGTTGAACACTTTCACGACTTTCTGACCATTTATCATTTCTTCGATATAGCCTTCTTCGTCGGCGACGGCGACCTGTTGCGCGACCATATATTTGCCGCTTGCTCCGCCGATTTTCACGACGACGAAAAGCATAAGCAGTATCACCGCAACGACGATAAGCGTCAGATATACGCTGTACGTCAGCATTACGATGAACACCGCGACCAGCGTGAACGCCGACTGGAACAATACGGGCAGACTGTTGCCGATAAGCTGGCGCACGGCGTCGGTATCGTTGGTATAGGTACTCATTATCGTACCGTGCTTGTGCGTATCGAAATATTTAATGGGCAGGGATTCCATATTGTTGAACATATCTTTTCTGAAATGATACAACGTTCCCTGCGTAATGATTGCGTTAAGCTGGTTGTTTACGACAGAGCCGATAACGCCCAATACGAAAAACAAAACCATCGTCGCGCCCATTCTGACAAGCAGGACGGAAGCCTCGCTCCACGGCATATTCTGCGAAAGCGCCGGCGTGATTACGTCGTCGATGAGTTTCTGCATATAGACGTTGCCGACAAGCATGCCTGCCGACACCATCAGAAGGGTGATGCACATTATGATAATCTGCCAGCCGTAATATTTGAAAAGGTATTTCAAAAGACGGGCAAACGTACCCTTTTTGGCGGATTGCATATTGCGTTGATTTTTCATTGCGGAAGCCTTTTTCATTGTGCGTCGCCTCCTTCTTCGTTGTCGGAGTGGCGGGTTTGCGACTCGTAAACGCTCCTGTATTCTTCGCTCGTTTGCATAAGTTCCTCGTGCGTGCCGATTGCGGCGATACGTCCGCCTTCCATCACGATGATTTTGTCGGCGTCCTCCACGGAAGCCACGCGCTGAGCGATGATGATTTTGGTCGTGTCGGGAATTTCTTCCCTGAACGCTTTCCTGATAAGCGCGTCGGTCTTTGTATCGACTGCCGACGTACTGTCGTCAAGAATAAGGATTTTCGGTTTTTTGATGAGTGCGCGCGCGATACAAAGTCTTTGTTTCTGTCCGCCCGAAACGTTCGTGCCGCCCTGCTCGATATGCGTGTCGTAGCCGTCGGGGAACGACTCTATAAATTCGTCGGCGCAGGCAAGACGACATACGCGTTTGATTTCTTCGTCCGACGCAGCGTCGTTGCCCCAGCGGATGTTTTCTTTTATCGTGCCGGAAAACAACACGTTCTTTTGCAGCACCATGGATACCGAATCGCGAAGCGCGACCAGGTCGTAATCCCTGACGTCTTTGTCGCCGACAAGAAGCCTGCCTTCGCTCACGTCGTACAAGCGCGGGATAAGTTGCACAAGGCTGCTTTTGCTGGAACCCGTGCCGCCGAGAATACCCACCGTTTCGCCTGATTTGATTGAAAGATTTATGTTTTCAAGCGCGTATTTTTCAGCCTTTTCGCTGTATTTGAACGAAACTTTTTCAAAGGTTATATCGCCGTTTTCAACAGTTGTAATGCCGTTTTTGGGGCTTTTAAGCGACGATTCCGTCACAAGAACCTCTTTGATACGGTTTGCGCTTTCAATCGACATCGTCAGCATGACGATCACCATCGAAAGCATCATCATCGACATCAACGCCATTATCGCATAGTTGATAAGTGCAGACAAATTGCCGACCGTGAGTTTCTCTCCGTGCGACGTGATTATCGTCTTGGAACCCAAAAACATAATTACAGCCATGACCGTAAAAATGCACAGCATCATTATAGGCCAGGCAAGCGCCATGATACGCTCCGCCTTTGTGAAGTCGTTTCTGACCTCGGACGATACCTTTTCAAACTTTCCTTTTTCGTAGTCTTCCCTGACGAAAGATTTCACGACGCGGATCGCCTGCACGTTTTCCTGCACCGACTCGTTCATATCGTCGTATTTTCTGAAAATCTTTCTGAAAAACGGCATTACGAACTTCATCATAAGCGCAAGAGCAAGCATAAGCACGGGCATCGCCGCAAGGAAAACAAGAGCGATTCTCCAATTTATACGAAAGCTGAAAACGAATGCGAAAATCAGCATCAGCGGCGTTCTTATCGCAATGCGGATTATCATCTGATATGCGTTCTGAACGTTCGTAACGTCGGTCGTAAGCCTTGTGACAAGGCTCGACGTCGAAAACCTGTCGATTTCCGCAAACGAGAAGTCCTGAATCTTATAATACATATCGTGGCGCAGATTCCTTGCGTATCCGCACGACGCCGTCGCCGCAAACTTGCCCGCGATAAAACCGCAAACAAGCGACGCAAGCGCCATCGCAAGCAGTATCAGTCCGTATTTGATAATGGGGCCCATGGATATCGACTTGCTGATTTCGTCGATAAGCACCGCCATTACCGTGGGAATAAGCGTTTCCAACACGACCTCGCCGATGATGAAAATCGGCGTGAGAATCGAGGGAAGTTTATAATCCCTTATACTCTTTTTCAATACTTTTATTGTGTCCATCTATGCTCCTAAAAATTTTAATCGTTGTTGAGATTTCCTTTCAGTTTTTCAAGGATCGCGATAAGCGTTTCGATTTCTTCGTCCGAAATATCTTTCCAGAATTCTTTCCCGACGTCGATAGCGTCCCTGCGCGACGATTTCAGAAGCGCGCTGCCCTCGTCGGTAAGATATACGCTTTTCATACGCTTGTCGTCGCTGTCGAACACGCAGGAAACAAGTCCCCTGCTTTCAAGCCCGGAAAGAAGCCCGACGACTGTCGGGTGCGAAACTTCCAGATACGTTTCGACGTCTTTTTGCGTCGATTTCCCGCCCGACTTGTCCAAAAACACCAACAGTCTGTGTTGCGAACAGGTCACGCCGTACTTCTTGAACGTCCTGATTATTTTTTTGTCGGTTTTCTCACTGATTTGCTTGATAAGAAAGCCGGCGTATTGTCTTTTATCCATGAAAACTCCGTCGTAAAATGTAGTATGCTACATATATACAACAAAGAAAAAAAATTGTCAATAATTTTTAACTAAAATTCCGTAGGAAGTTACACTTTTTTTTATAAATATCGGTTGCAACTTTTTATAGTGATTATTTTTACAATAATTATAGTATTAGCTAATACCTATTTGCCCTTTTTCGACAAGCCTTTTCTCTTTACCTTTTCAAAAGGATTTTTGTTTTTTCCTGCGATATAACATATCAGAACGTACAACGCCGACAACACGACAACCGCTCCGATAAGTACGCCGTACATTGCGCCCGTGCTTACTTTGTCGCCAAAGAAATATATGTTGCAATCAACGCCGTCCTTAACCGCGTCTATTGCTTCTTTCGGGAAGCCTTGCTTTGCCATTTCGCCGTAAACGCCGTTTAACGAATGATTTTTTAAAAGTGAAGTGCCGTATGTGCCGGGAAGCAGCATAATAAAGTTTTGCAGACCTTTCCCGAAACTCGATATCGGCATATACGCGCCGCTAATAAAACCGTAGCCCGCCGATACTATCGTGCTGATGCCCGCAGCCTGTCCCTGCGTCCTTAAAAACGCGTTGACAACGCTTGACAACGCCGTGCCGAAAGCCGTCAGCAGGAACACGTCGACGATAACCAAAACGACGTCCCGAAAACTCATATACCAGCCGCTCGCCGCAACGTAAATAAGCCCGGCGACAGTCGCCGCGTACGTTACGATAAGCGTCGTGAAAAAGGTTCCCGAAAAATACGACGCCGCGATTATTGAACGCTTTGCGGGCGACACAAGCAGGTCTTTTCTCGCCCCGGTGATGCGGTCGTTTACCATAAGCGTATTGCTGCAAAACGCAACGGTCACGCAACACACCGCAAGAAGTGCCGATACGAGTTCCCCCGCGACCATTCCGCTTATCAGTTTTTCGGGGACGAAAACGCCGTCCGGCAACGCCGCGACAAACGAATTCCTGTAAACCTTTGCCAGAAACGTGACGTACAAGACAAGAAGTATCACGGGCGTGATAAGCGACGTGAAAAACATTCCCTTGTCCTTAAAAAACACCTTTATGTTTCGTTTCGTCAACGCAAGAAAAGTCTTCATAATGCGCCTCCTTCGGGCTGTTTGCCCGTGACGGACAAAAACACGTCGTCCATTTTGCCCTTTGTAATTTCAAAATCGGCGAACAGCGCGGGGTTTTTCATAATTAAATCCCGTGCTTCTGCCGTGTCTTTCACGGACACCCTGAACGCGTCCCTGATTTTTTCGTACGGAAGCCCCAAAGCCTTGACTTTTTCTTCTTCGGCGTTATAAATCGTAACGAAGTCGCCGGTGTACTCGTTTTTGAGCGAAAGCGGCGTTCCTTCCGCCGCAATTTTTCCTTTGTCAAGTATCACGACGTAGTCGGCGTCCTCCGCCTCTTCCATATAATGCGTCGTGAGAAACACCGTCATATTCCGACTTTTACGAAGGTTTGTTACGACGTTCCAAAGGAGTTTTCGCGCTTCGGGATCGAGCCCCGTCGTAGGTTCGTCCAAAATCAGTATTTTCGGATTGTGAATAAGTGCGCGCGCCACGTCGACTCTTCTTTTCTGTCCGCCCGAAAGCTTTTCAAACGTTCTCGGCAACAGCTCTTTGAAGTCCAGCATTTCGGAAAGCGCGGCGATTCTTTCTTTTGCCGCTTTCCCCGTGATACCGTATAAACTCGCGCGGGACGTAAGGTTGTCTTTGACCGAAAGTTTCGCGTCAAGCGCGGACGTCTGATATACGAAGCCGATTTCTTTCGTGATGTTTTTCATATCGTGATCGACGTTCATACCGTCGATTATCACCTCGCCGCCGTCTTTTGAAAGGGTGCCGCACATTATGGATATCGTCGTTGATTTTCCCGCGCCGTTCGCGCCGAGAAACGCAAACAACTCCCCTTCCTTCACGACAAGCGACAAGTCGTCGACGGCGTGCACGTCCTGAAACGATTTGTCAAGGTTTTTAATTTCGATAATATTTTTCATGTCTTTATACAACCTGCCCCGTTTTACGGTAAGTTTTGTAAAAGGGGAAACCCTTTGCGGACCTCCCCAAATTGTCTTTCAACGGCGGAATTTACTTTTGATCGCGGTCGAAAGCCTCGATTGCGGCAAGCGCGATATCAAGCCCCAGCGCAAACGTTTCGGGTATCATCTGGTCGGGCGTGTCGCGACGATTGTGATAATACGGCGCGTATTTCGGGTTTTGTCCGGCAACCGCCGCCGCCTTGAATCCGCCCCTTGAAAACGCCGCCGCGTCGGACGCGCCGAAAGGCACTACTCCGTGAGGCAACGGGTGATTTACGTCGGGATCATTGCACGCTTCGTCCAGAAGCGCAACGACTTCGGGGCTGTTTTTCACCATACCCGTCATGTCGCGATGATAAATCGTCATATAGTCATAGTCGCGCATCGTGTCGAAAGCGATAATGTAAGTTTCGACGTCCTTGTTTTCGCCTTTATGGCGTTTCGTGAATGCGGTTGCGCCGCGAAGCCCCGCTTCTTCACTGCCCGTAAGCAATGCACAAACTTCGGTGTTTTCATATCTGATTCCGCTTTCTTTCAGACATTTGAGCGCGGACACTGCGACGAATACGCCCGTAAGGTTGTCGTTTGCGCCGGGGGACAGCACCTTAAAGTTGCAAACGAAGAAAAGTCCGATGTACGCAACGACGGTGCATGCGACGAAAATCACACTCCAAAGCGGGGTGACGCCTTTTGCGATATTGATTGAAAAAATGACGATTGACGCGAGCGCGCACAGCAAATCGACTGCAAGTACGCCGACCATGACTTCCTGTCTTATCTTCATAAGCGTCCATTCGTACGCGCTGTCGGTGTGGCCGTTGATGATGATACGACGTTTTACGTCGCCCGTCGGTTTATACTTCGCATATACGTTGCACGACGTCGTTTCCGGCAAAAATTTGTCGATGAACGGCACGTAGAACAAGAATTCCAGCACGACGATGACAATGGACAAAACCGCAAGTACCAGCGAAATTATCCTTACCGCAAGCGTCAGCGCGGGATTGCCGACAAGCGTCAGCAACTGTAAAAGCGCGCCGATAATCAAAAATACGCCGATAATTTTCGTGAATCCGACAAGCGCGTGTCGCGACACTTTGAAATCTTCGATTGCGCTTTCGTCCGCCCAGCCGTTGGTGTCGATCTGGTTTTTGATCCATTCCTGGGCTTCTCGTTCTTTCGGCATGCCCGATTCGCGCGGGCCGATGTTGGTGCAGATGTCCGTGATTGCGTTCATGCTGTAATCGACGGCGTTTTTCCGTATCTCTTTTGATACTTTCATGACAATTCTCCTTTTTTCGGACAATTTTGTCCGTTATCCCTTTTTATTCGTTAATAAGCGACAGCACGTCGCTTGCAACCTGATTTAATCCCGTGTTTTCTTTCAGGACGTTCAGCCCTTTGAGTTCTCTTTCGGCAGCGTCGATATCGTCGGGGAAAATGCTGTCCGAAAACACTTTTATGTCCTTGATTACGCCGCCCGACAACGTGAAACTCACGTCGGCGTATCCCCAGGAAAACCTTTTGTACTTATGACTTTGAAGTTTCACGTCCTTTCCGTACAGCCATAAATCGTCGGAATATTTTTTGTAAAATTCGTCGGTTTTCTTTTCGTCCACGGCGGAATTCTCCGTCAGCCGCCCGTATTTCTCGGTTAAAACGTCTTTCATCGCCTGCTTTACGGCTTCGACGTCGATACTTTCGTCAAGGTCGTGAAGATTTACAACGCGCGACTTCACGCTCGCAACGCCCTTGCCTTCCAGTTTGTCGGGTTTCACGTTCAGAAAGTCGCTCATTTTCGACGTGTCGGCGGATATTAAAATCGTACCGTGATGCAACGCCGCCGTCTGTGTTTTGAGATATGCGTTGCCCGAAAACTTTCGCCCGTCGATGACGATGTCGTTTCGTCCGTTGACTTCCGCAAAAAGCCCGAGTTTTTTCACCAACCGGATAATAATATCATTGTTCTCGTTCACGTCGTAATCCGAAAGACTTGTTATGAACGAGAAATTGAGATTACCTTTGTCGTGGAAAACCGCGCCGCCGCCCGTCGGACGCCGTGCAAGGAAACCGCCTGCGTCGTGGAGTTTTTTAATATTCACGTCAAGGTATGCGTTCTGGTGTCTTCCGATGACGACCGTGTTGTCGTTGCGCCAAAGATATACGATAAGTTCGCCGTCTTTCGCCGCGTCCATAAGCGCGCTCTCGAGAGCAAGATTGTAATGCGGATTAAACCCGCTTGTTTCGATATATCTTACTTTATCGTACGTTTTTGCCATATAAACAAGTTATCTTGCGGTATTATTTAATTTCAAACAAGCCTTCGCGCACTACTTCGCAAACGGTCGGATGCGGGAAAACAAGTTTTTTCGCGCGGTCGATATCCACCTTCATATCAATAAGATTCGACACTGCCACGATATACTCGGACGCATAATTTCCGACGACGCTCGCGCCGATAAGCACGTTGTTATCTTTGTCGTAAACAAGTTTCAAAATACCGGTATAGTCGGTGTTTTCCGCGATATATCTGCCCGAATACATTAAGGACAGCTGCACCTCGTCGGCGTTTATTCCCTTTTCGGTCGCCGCCGAAAGCGTGTATCCCGCCGAAGCGACTTCGGGAGTCGTGTATATAACCGACGGTATGGAGTCGTAATTCATTTCGTCGGGAACGTTAAGCATATTGTTTACGGCGACTTCGCCTTCTCTGTACGCCGTGTGTGCAAGCATCGACTTTCCGTTGACGTCGCCCGCGGCATAGACGTTTTCGACGTTGGTTTTAAGACGGCTGTCGGTAACGATTGCACCGCGCTCGGTTTCAACGCCGATGTTTTCAAGCCCGAATCCCGTTACGTTTGCGCGACGACCGACCGACAACAAAATTTTGTCTGCAAGTATTTCTTCTTCGCCGTTTTCGGTCTCGACGACCGCGCCGTTTTCGGTAATCTCTTTGACCTTTGAAGAAAGACGGAATTTTACGCCCTTCTTTTCAAGTGCTTTTTGCAAAACCGCGCTTACTTTTTCGTCGGTTGCGCCCGCGATCTTCCCGAGCATTTCGACAACGACGACGTCGCTCCCGACCGACGAATAATAATCCGCCATTTCAAGTCCGATTACGCCGCCGCCCATAATAAGCAGGGTTTTCGGGATTTCGACAAGGTTCAGCGCCTCGCGGTTGGTTATCGCAAGCCCGCTTTCAATCGCTTTGTCGACTCCCGGGATTTTCGGGATAAACGCGCTGCTTCCCGTTGCGATAAGCAAAAATTTTGAATTATATCCGACGTTTTCGGATTGTACGACGACGCCGTTCTCGTCGCGGCAAAGTATCTTCGCCTCCGACTTTACGACGGTAACTCCCGCGCCCTTCAATTTCGCGCGCACACCCGTTACAAGACGTTTCACGACCTTGTTTTTTCTGTCGACGACGGCTTCTTGCGATACTTCGCCGTCGCCCGAAAACTTCACGCCGTAATTTTCGCCGTGCTTAAAATAATTCAGTACTTTCGCGCTGTTCAATAATGTTTTGCTGGGAACGCAGCCTTCGTTCAGGCAAACTCCGCCGAGTTCGTTTTTCTCAAACAATACGACGGACAATCCTTTTGACGCGGCGTATGCCGCGGCGTTGTATCCGGCAGGACCGCCGCCGAGTACCGTTAAATCAAAATTTTCCATAAACCCTCATAATTTTCGTAATATATCCATTGTACGGGATAAGCGACGAAAAGTCAATTTATTGACTTTACGAAAAAAATTCCTTTACTGTCATATTGACTGTCATTTTGACTTTTGTTGAAAATTTTGCGCTTGACAACCGCCTTTTTTGGATATATCCTTATATTTATGAAAACAGCAGCGATAATACTGAACACTCCCGACGAAATCGGGGAAATTACAGAGACCGACGTTATTTGCGCCGATAACGGATTAAGCCGTATTCACGTTACCCCCGTTGCGGTCGTGGGCGACCTGGACAGCCTTGAAAACCGCAAGGACGGTTTGAACTACGTCGTCTTCCCGAAGGAAAAGGATGAGACCGACGGGCAACTTGCCCTTCTTTACGCAAAAAGTGCGGGTTACGACGCCGTTACCATTTACGGCGCAACAGGCGGCGATATAGGTCAGATTCTCGGCAATATCGGCCTACTGAAATATGCAAAGGACATAAAAATCGACGCCCGTATTTCGGGCGTCGGATTCGATATTAAACTTCTTGAAGGAAAGGTTTTCGACACGGCTTTTATTAACCAGAAAATTTCGCTGTTCCCGTTTTTCGGGGACGCGCTGGTCACAAACAGTCGCGGGCTTTATTATCCGCTTGAAAACCTTCTTCTTTCCGCAGGCACAAACCGCGGGCTTTCCAACGTTGCGACGGCAAACGAAATCTCGTTCACCGTCGAAAGCGGAATTTTACTTATGATTAAATATTATTAAGCGGCTTTGCCGTCCGCGTTTTCGTCGGACGTGTCGCCACTTTCGATTTCGTCGGCGGATTCTTCCGTCGATTTTTCGTTTACAAGGCGCACGAAACTCTTACTGCTGAACAGCAACAGTGCAACGACGATAACGATTGCGACGTCTGCGAACGTGAACGTGTTGTACAAAAATCCCCACGCTGCCGCAGAATATCCCGAGGGAGCGTAAGACGCGAATGCGAAAATGCCCGAGAACACGTGCGAGAAATATCTCAGCGTACCCGCAAGAATTGCGCCGACCGTAAATGCGGCAGCGGGCTTTTTGATGATGTTGAGTTCCTTGAAAATTCCCGCAAGTCCCGTCATTGCAAAAGCGATCGGGTAATCCAGGAAGAACTGCGCGGGGTGGATAATCCACGGATCCTGTATTGCCTGCAACACGCCGTAAATCGCACCAACGATAATACCTTTTCTTATGCCGAACATATACGAAAACAGCATAAGCGGAAGCATTGACGCAAGGGTTACCGAGCCGCCCTGCGGCAACGCGAAAAACTTTACGTAAGAAAGTGCGAAAGCAAGCGCGACGGAAATTGCGGCATACGCCATCTCACGCGTGGTGAACGGACCGTTGCGTTTCGAGAAAACGATTGCGGCGACGACAAGGATAAGAACAAGCACGATTGCGCTGATATAAAGCCCTGCCTGCGACACGCCTTCGTAATCTCCGCCGACTTTTTTGAAGTGCACCGCCAAAAACGCAATACTCACAATCACGGGGATTAAAATCAAAAACAGCGCGATAAACTTAAACTTACGCATAAACTCGGGTTTTACCGTGTTTATTACGTAGCCCGCCGCGACCAGCGCGAACGCCACGATAGCAATGCTCATTATCGGCCAGAAAACTTCTTTTACAAAGCTTCCGCCCTGAACGTCGTCGCTGATTTTTAAGGTAAGCATCGTAACTACGAAAGTCGTCGCTACGCCGAAAACGAAATACTTCACGCTTTTCATAAACGGTTGAAGCTTTTCGGGCTTCGCTTTCTTCAAAAAGATTGCGGCGATTACAACAAGCGCGACAAGCACGATTGCAAAGTAAAAAGCCGTAACACTGAGTTTCGACACGGTGTCGAGAGTGTTGAACGGCTCTTTCAGAATTGATGTGAATTTCATATTCGCTCCTTTGCCGGGAGGAACTTTTCTCGTTAGAATAAAAAATCCCAAAGCGATTACTTTGAGAACGAGTGGACTGGCTTCCTTTCGTGAGTTCTAACTCAATCAAGTTCAGAGGGTGTAATCTCAGGCGCGACGCGCCACCCCTAGCAATTAAATGTGATACCTAAATCTTACAATCAAATGAAAATACTGTCAAGGGTTTTGAAAACGATTTGCAAATATTCAAACATTATTGTATAATCGTTCAGAGGTGGATTATGAAAGTTGCAGTTATTACGGGCGCATCCCAAGGAATCGGGAACGCCATTGCAAAAAAATTCTCGGAAAACGGATACCGCGTATTCAATTTGTCCAGAACGCCGGCAGAAGGCATCGAAAGCATAAAAACCGACGTATCCGACCGTGAAAACGTGTTTGACTCAATCGGCGAAGTCGTAAAACGCGCGGGGCGTATCGACGTCCTTGTCAACAACGCGGGATTCGGCATTTCAGGCGCGGTCGAGGATACCGACGAAAGCGCGGTGCGAAAGATTTTTGACGTCAATTACTTCGGCACGCTGTTCGCGACGCAGGCGGTTATCCCCGTTATGCGCGAAAACGGCGGCGGCACGATAATCAATATGTCCAGCGCGGGCGCGCCTTTGTCGCTGCCTTTTCAGTCGTTTTATTCCTGCACGAAATCGGCGGTGTCGTCGCTTTCCGAGGCGCTTCGTATCGAACTTAAACCGTTCAACATAAAAGTTTCGACAATCCTTCCCGGCGACGTCAAGACGGAATTCACCGCCCGCCGCGAAAAGAACAAAAGCAACAGCGTTTATTACGGCGAAAGAATCGACAAATCGGTTGAAAAGATGGAGCGCGACGAACAAAACGGAATGTCGCCGTCGGTCATCGCGAAAATCGCCCTGAAAATCGCAAAATCGAAAAATCCGCCCGTGTACGTCGTGGGCGGCGCGTCGTACAAACTGCTTGTGGGGCTTTCAAAAATATTGCCGAAACGTCTTGTCGTATGGGCAATCGGAAAACTTTACGGATAAAATGATAAACAAAAACTGCAACGCCCGTTGCAGTTTTTTATTTGCCTTTTTCAAAATTTACTTTTCGTTTAGTCCTTCTTTTTCTTTTTGGCGTAGCTTCTCACCGCGTACGCGATGTTGGTCATATGGTCGGCGACACGCTCCGCGTTGGACGAAAGACTCAGATAAATCGCGCCGACTTCGGGCGTACATTCGCCCTTGTTCATACGCTCGATATGGTGTTCGCCCATTTCTTCTTTTTGTCTGTCGACGCTTTCCTCGTACTCGTTCACCTTGTCGATATAATCGAGAGTGACTTCCTTATACGTCTTCATTACCTCGTCGTAAAGGTTTGTAATCGTCGCTTTAAGCGTCTGAATTTCGGAAATTGCCTTCGGCGAGAACGTGAGTTTGTCCGCCTCCATCTTTTCGGCGTATTCCGAGATATTTTCGGCGTAGTCGCCGATACGCTCGATATCGCTTACGGTGTGATACGACGTACTGATTAAGAGTTTGTCGTCTTCCGAAAGGTCGACCTGCGACAATTTCACAAGATATTTCGTGATTTCACGGTTAAGGAAGTTCAGACATTTTTCGTTTTTGGCGATTTCGTCGATGACGTCGGACACTTTGCCGATCATAACTGCGTCCATACATTTGTCGAAGTTTGATTTTGCGATTTCCGCCATATTTTCGATTTCGTTTTTAAGCTGCGCGACCGCAACCGGGGGCGTTCTCAACAAGCGTTCTTCCAAAAAGTACAGGTGCGGCTCGTCGTTTTTGTCGTCCGTTTTCCTTTCGGGAACGATTTTTGAAACGAACTTCACAAGCAGGTTCATAAACGGCAACAATATTACGGTGGTGGTTACGTTGAAGAAAGTGTGCAAAAGCGCAATTCTCATCGCAGGACTTTTAATCGGCATAAACATCTTCGTAAACACGCCGGAAATGCTCACAAGCCCGAATATCGTCACGCCGATCACGTTAAACATAAGGTGGATTACGGCGGTGCGACGCGCGTTCGTACTTGTGCCGACCGACGCGATAAGCGACGTAATACACGTTCCGATATTGCTTCCCAAAATTATGTACAGCCCTTGCTCAAACGACAAAAGCCCTGCAACCGACATCGTAACGACGATACCGCTGACCGCCGACGACGACTGGATAAGCGCGGTGAACAAAATACCGAACAATAACAGCAACGCAGGGTTTGAAACCTTTGTAAGGAACGCGCTGATTTTGTCCGACTTCGAGAAAATATCCATGGAGCTTGTCATGACCGAAAGCCCGACAAATATCATACCAAGCCCCGTGATAATGCCGCCGATTTTTTTGACCTTGTCCTTTTTGGTCAGCATTATTATCAATGCGCCGACGCCCGCAAGAGCCGCGAAAATTACCGTAAGGTTGACGTTTGCAAACCCGCCCGCGCCAAGCGCAACGATAAGCGCGGTCGACGTCGTTCCGATATTCGCACCGAAAACAATCGACGCGGCTTGCGTCAGAGTCATCAGCCCGCTGTTGACGAAACCTATCGCCATAACCGTGACCGCCGCGGAACTTTGTACGACCGCCGTCGTCACCGTTCCTATGCCCACTCCGATAAGCTTCTTATTCGATATTTTGGCAAACATTCGCTTGATTTCGTTACCGGCAACCATTTCAAGGCTGTCGCCCATCAACTTCATTCCGTAAAGAAAGACGCCGATACCGCCAAGCAGGGACAAAAACGCATAAAATATGTCAAGCCAATTCATTTCAATTTCGGTTGGACAAAATTTGCCCGATTCTCTCCATTATAATAAGTTACTTTCTATATTATATATAATATGTTGATTTATGTAAAACAGATTAGGTCGTTTTCAATCATAAAATTTTGCGATTCAAAAAAATTTTTGCGGTATTCATTCACGTTATGCGACAGTTTTATCATTCATGACAAAATGTTTCCATCGTACGGCTTTCATTAAAAATTTTATTATAAACGCCGCAATAAATTATTTTTTCGACTTTTTGTTTTGTTGCTCATTTCGTTTGACATATTTCGCCTTATTCAATATAATAATTGAGCATTGATAAAAACGCTGCTGTGGCTCAGGAGGTAGAGCACATCCTTGGTAAGGATGAGGTCACCAGTTCAAGTCTGGTCAGCAGCTCCACTAAAAAACACACCGTTTCAGGTGTGTTTTTTTAATGCGTTTTTAACGCATTTGCGCGATTTATTTCAAAATCGCGCGTGGAGCCTGTCGTCTGCGCTCGGCGACCAAGAATACTTCGTGCTCTCATCGCCTTCTCTTGCCGTCAGCAGCTCTATGGTCTATTTTGTCATAGGAGCCTATCGGCGGCGGTATTGTTTGTTTTGGTTTTTCAACTTGAAAATATCGTGGATTTTCCTTTAATACGTCGTCCTTATGGCTTTATCGTTCAGTTTTTGATGATAAACACCGGGAACGGCGGGTCGTTCGTCCAATTATAAAAATCGAGTTTCAAGACCTGATATTTCGACGAATCGAGCGTTTTAAGATACGGCAGCAGCGCGTCTCTTTCCTCGTAGCCCGAGTCGCCGCCGTAATAAACGCTCACGCACATTAAGCCGCCCTTCTTCAAAAGTCCGAGTCCGCCCTCGATTGCTTTTATCGTGGACTCTGCGTGCGTGAAAACGCTGTGATCGCCCGACGGCAGATATCCGAGGTTGAAAACAATGCACGATACGCTGTCACTTTCAGCGTACTTTGTCATATTTTCGTGCGATTCAAGATGGACGTCCGCCGCTTGTCCGCGGCTTTTCAGAAGGTTTTCGGTGCTGTCCACGGCGTCTTTCTGCACGTCGAAAGAAATAACTTTCCCGCTGTCCCCGACAAGCGAGCATAAAAACGACGTATCGTATCCGCGCCCTGCCGTAGCGTCGATAACGACGTCGCCCGCGCCGACGAATTTCCTTATTGTTTCGTGTACAATGGTCAAAGCATTCATATTTTTATTATATCACATCGTGGCGTTTTGACAATAAATAAGGCCGTCCGAAGACGACCTTTTTAACGTTTTTGAATTATCTTTCTTCCCTGAAATAGGAAAGCCCCAGCGATGCAGGCGGCTGCGTCTCGCGTTTATTAAAGAACGAAATAATAATAAGGACGAGAGCGGTTGCAACGTAAGGAATGATTTTTACAAGTTCTTTTTCGGCAAGGCTTACGCCCGTAATATAGTTGGGCATAATGTACAAAAGACCGAAAATGAACGAGCCGATAATACAAAGTCCCGGACGCCACAATGAGAAGATAACAAGCGCGACCGCAAGCCAGCCAAGCCCTTCGATAACGTATTCAAGCGATCCGCGCGTGCAGTCAAGAAGATAAAACGCGCCGCCGATACCGGAAATTGCCGAGCCGATTATACAGGCAAGGTATTTATATCTGATGACGTTGATACCTGCCGCGTCCGCCGCCGCGGGGTTTTCGCCGACCGCTTTTAAGTTAAGTCCCGTTTTGGTGCGGTTCATAAAAATTGCGACAAGCACCGTAATAATTATACCGACGTACACCAAAACGCCGTGCGACAAGAACATTTGTGAAAACCAGTTGTTTTCGACATTTCCAAAGAACGGCGCGGTGAACACTTTGCTTACTTCGTAAAACGTCGTGCCCTCATTGCTCATCATCGAGCCCCAGAACCCAAGTACGCCCGCACCAAACGTTGTAATGGTAAGTCCCGTGACGTTCTGGTTGCATCGAAGGGTAATCGTAAACAATCCGTAAACGACGCCCATCATTGCGCCGAACAGCATTGCCATAAGAATTGCGACAAAGACGATTCCGCCGGCTGCAAGCCCTGCGTTTTTTGCAAGGTTTGCGCCAAGACAGCCGCCGATTGCGCCAAAGCACATAACGCCGGGGATACCCAAGTTGAGGTGCCCCGACTTTTCGATGATTATTTCGCCGGTCGAGCCGAAAAGGAAAACAATACCGAATTTTATTGCCTGAGTTATTAACGTAACAAACATATTACTTATCCTCCTCTGCGACAACTTCCGCTTGTTTTTTCTTTTTGAAGCATGCGGGAATTTTGAAATATTTTTTGTTGAACATTATCTTATAGTTGATAAAGAACTCGCTTGCGATGATAAAGAAGAAGAACACGCCCGCAAGCATCGAGGGGAACGACGCACCGAGACGCGCATACGTTGAAACTTCTGCCGCGCCCTTTTGTACGAACACAACCAAAAACGACGTCAACACCATCGCAAACGGATTGAACTTTGCAAGCCAGGAAATAAGAACGCCCGTAAAGCCTCTGCCGTTGACGGTATATTTGCTGTTCAAGTCAAGGTTTGTCGCGCTGACAAGAAGGAATCCCGTGATACCTGCGATAATACCGCAAAGAATCAATGTGCGAATGATAACTTTTTTGCTGTTGATTCCGATATAACGCGCCGTATTTTCGCTTTCGCCGACAACGGTAAGTTCATAGCCGTGTTTGCTGAAACGAAGATAAATGTACATCAGAATCGTAATAACCGCCGCGATGATGATTTTAAGAATAAATTCGTTATCTCCGATTGAGCCGACAACGCCCTTCGTAAACGTCAGCGTGCCTGTGCCAGTCGACGCAACGCTTTTAATAAAGTATTCCGTAAGACATACCGCAATATAGTTCATCATAAGCGTCAAAAGCGTTTCGTTGGTGTTCCATCTCGCTTTGAATATTGCAGGAATCATCGACCATAACGCGCCGAATACCATCGCAACGACAAGCGACAGAACAATCGTACCCGCGTCGCTTGATTTGCCTCCCATAAAGTTTATGACAACCGCACAACCGAGCGCTCCCATAAGGATTTGTCCTTCGCCGCCGATGTTCCAGAATCTCATTTTGAAACACGGAGTGACCGCAAGCGCGACCAACAAAAGCAGCGCCGTTTCATGGAAAAGTCCCCAGACACGTCTTGGGGTGCTGAATGCGCCGCCGAAGAAGTTTTTGAAGAAGAAACCCATGTCTTTTTTCGTGATTGCCGTAGTGATAATCGCGCAGGCAAGGATTGACAATGCAAAAGCGATAAGGCGGATAAGCCACGCTTTTTTTCTGTCCATATCCACGCGTTTTACAAGGTGCGCGACGGGTTCGTGAACTGTTTTACGCATTGTGTCCCTCCTTTACTTCATCGTCAAATATTTCGACTTTTGCGGGCATACTTGTCATAAGAAGCCCGACTTGCTCTTTCGTGCAGTTTCTTGCGTCGACAATGCCGCTGACTTTGCCGCCGCACAAAACCATGATTCTGTCCGAAAGCGCAAGCAGTACGTCCAGATCTTCGCCGACGAAAATAACGGCAACTCCGTTTTCTTTTTGTTTGTTGAGCAAATTATAAATAACGTAGGACGAGTTGATATCCAACCCTCTTACGGGATAAGCCGCCATAAGGACGGTAGGCGCGGACGCGATTTCGCGACCGACCAACACTTTCTGAACGTTTCCGCCCGAAAGTTTTCTGACGGGAGTTTTCACGGAAGGCGTCACAACTTCCAACTCTTCCACGATATTTTCCGCAAGGTCGTGCGGGGTTTTTCTGTCCAAAAACATCGAGTGACCTTTGCCGTAAGAACGAAGCATCATGTTGTCCGTCAAGTCCATATTCCCGACAAGTCCCATGCCCAGACGGTCCTCGGGGACGAACGAAAGCCTTACGCCCAATTCCCTGATTTGCGTGGGGGATTTCTGCCTCAAATCGACTTCTTTATTGTTGTCTTTGGGATCGAAGTAAGTAACCGTTCCGCCTTCCAGACGTTGAAGTCCCGCGATTGATTCCAGAAGTTCGCGCTGACCGCTGCCCGCGATACCTGCGATACCCAGAATTTCGCCCGAACGCGCCGTGAACGACACGTTGTCAAGCGCAAGTATTCCTTCACGGTTTTTGCAAGTGAGCCCGGAAATCGTGAGCCTTTCTTCTGCGTTGACGGGGATTGTTCTGTCGATATTAAGTTCGACCTTTTCGCCGACCATCATTTCCGTCAACGAACTTTCGGTTGCGTCTTTCGTATCGACGGTGCCGATATATTCGCCTTTTCTTAAAACGGCAACTCTGTCCGAGATTTCCAAAACTTCGTTGAGTTTGTGCGTAATAATGATAATGGATTTTCCGTCGTCGCGCATTTTCCTTAAAACGTCAAAGAGTTTTTTGGTTTCCTGCGGCGTCAGAACGGCGGTAGGCTCGTCCAGAATAAGGATATCCGCGCCGCGATACAACGTCTTAATAATTTCGACGGTTTGTTTTTCGGAAACGGACATATCGTAAATTTTCTTTTTGACGTTGATATCGAAACCGTACTTATCGACGATTTTTTGTACGATTCCAACGCGATTTCTCGACAAATGGTTGAATTTGATTTTCTTGCCGAGTTTTACAAAAGGAAGTGCCGCGCATTTTAAAGCGCATTTTATTTTTTCGGCAGGTTTGTCGCCAATCCTAAATTCTTTGACGGGCGAACGCTCGTCATCGGCGTCAACGACAATGCCGTAGTCGTCAAGTTTATCTTTGTATTCTTTCGATTTTTCACGGATACTGAACGGGGGCATCTTTTCGCCAAGAATAACGTTGTCCGCCGCCGTAAAGATGTCAATCAGCTTAAAATGCTGATGGATCATTCCGATGTGGTATTTATAAGCGTCCTGCGGAGAACGAATCACGACTTCCTTCCCGTCGATGAAAATTTCACCTTCGTCGGGATAGTAAATGCCCGCAATCATATTCATAAGGGTGGTTTTACCGCTTCCGTTTTCGCCAAGAAGCGACAAAATTTCACCGCGCCTGACGTCCATGCTGACGTCATTGTTCGCAACGACCGCGCCGAACCGTTTAGTAACGTTTCTGAGTTCGATAGCGTTGTTTTGTCCCATATAACTCTCCAAATTCTGGCGTTTTCACGCCGAAAAAAAAGGGTTAAGGCGGGACGATTGTCCCGCCGAAATCCTATTCTGTTGTTGTAAATTAGTACTCCTCGTTAAGAAGCGTGATGCCGTCGATACGAACGTCAAAGTAAGGTGCCGAACGATGTTTGGATTCAAAGAAAACGCCGTTTTCAATGACTTGCGTGTCGGCTTTGTTGTTATCTTTGCCGGTGCCGTCGTCTTCAAAGTTTACGTTTGCCATATATGTTGCAAGTTTCGTGCCGTTAACGGTGAAGGTGGCGGTGTCGAAAACATTAAGGGTGCCGTTCATAAGTTTTGCCTTAATGTCAGCAACTTTTGCCGCAGTGTCAGCGGTTGCTGCCGTACCGAAAGCGGTAAGTTCTACGGAACCGGTTGCAATAGTGCCTGTCCAGTCCTTAGCAACGTTTGCTTTATTAACGTCGCCTTTGGCGTTTACGATTTGTTCAGCAAGGTATTTGTAGTAAGGTGCCCAGTTGATTCTGGAAGAAACGATGAACGTTTCGGGGCATGCTTCGAAAGTGCTGCCGTTATAGGATACGTTGGGAACTTTTGCTGTTTCACAAGCGTTAGGTGCGCCCATGGAGTCAGCGTGTTGGCTGATAAGTTTGCAACCTTTACCAATGAGCAAGTTTGCTGCTTCCTTTTCGCCTGTTTCGTCATACCAGCTACCGGTAAATTGAACGTCCATCTTGACGGTCGGGCAGACGGATTTTGCGCCAAGGTAGAAGGAGGTGTAGCCGGAGATAACTTCCGCATAGGTGTATGCGCCGACGTAACCCATTTTGGCTTCTTCTGCGGTGAATTTGCCTGCTGCGATCATTTCATTGAGTTTCAAACCTGCGGCAACGCCTGCAAGGAAACGTCCTTCGTAAATGGAAGCGAATGCATTGACAAAGTTAGGAAGATTTTCGGTGTGAGCTCTCGTTCCGGTTGCGTGTGCAAACAAAACTTTGGGAGCTTTTTTCGCAGCTTTCAACATATATGCTTCGTGACCGAAAGAGTCAGCGAAAATGATGTTGCAACCTGCGTCGACAAGGTTCATGGCTTCCTGATAGCAAGTATCGTCCTCGGGAATACCGGTTTTGATGATGACCTGATCGTCGCGAAGACCGAGTTCGCGTTGAACTTCTTCCATCGCCGTGATGAAGTTTTTGTCGTACGTGCTGTTTTTGTCATGCAAGCAAAGCATACCGATTTTGATATTCGAATAATCGACTTCTCCGCCGTCGTCTTTCTTACATGCAGTAAGACCGACTGCGAGTGCTGCAACCATCGCTACAACAAGGAAAATTGCAAGAATTTTTTTCTTCATTATGAAACCCTCCATATATTTTGCCGTATGGCATTTTTTAACTTAGTTTTTCCTGAAAGTGACGCCGTCGTCCGACATACTTTCGATAATCGCAAGGCTTTCGATGCGGACGCCCTGTTCTCTCAACTCGTCCCCGCCTTTCTGGAAGCCCTTTTCAATGGCGATCGCGCACCCGACAAGAGTCGCACCCGCCTGCCCGATCAATGCGATAAGCCCGCGCAACGCCTCGCCGTGAGCAAGAAAATCGTCGACGATAAGCACGCGGTCGGAAGAATTCAGAAATTCCTTTTCAACCATTATCGTGTTTACGTTGCCGTGGGTATAACTTTTGACTTCCGCAGAATAAACGTCCTTTGAAATGTTGGCGGTTTTACTTTTCTTAGCAAAAAGCACCGGGACGTGCAAGTACATAGCTGCGTAGCATGCAATTGCGATTCCCGATGCTTCTAAGGTCAGAATTTTGGTAACTTGGTCGCACTTATAGAGTGAGTAGATTTCCTTGCCGATTTCCTCCATCAAAGTATCATCTATAAGATGATTGAGAAAACCTCCAACTTTTAACACCTCTCCGGGGAAGACTTTACCGTCCCTGAGGATGCGTTCCTCCAAAAGTTTCACTCTGTACCCCAATATAATGTGGTTGGCGTCTGTCAGAAACACTTTATTTTGTGTTTTTTTGCTTTCCGCCACCTGTAAGATAGTGCCATTATAACCAAAACGACAAAATGTGTCAAACGAAAATCGCCACTTTTGAACATTATTTTCAACTTCTTTCAAATTAAAAAATAATAACCATACAAAGGCGACGAAATATAAGGGTTTTTCTGAACTTTTATTCACGTTTCAACCATTTCCCCGCGCGCGCTTTCGCGTGATTGTCTGTCCAATCGTTCCGTTTGCTCTCCCGCGCGACCGCACACTCGCCCGACCTGTTGCCCATACATTCACCCGACCTGTTGCCCGCATACTCGCCACTCTCGTTTTTCCGCTTTTTTCGTTTCCGCTTACTTAATAAATACGCGCGCCCCGCGCACCGCCCGCGTACATATCCCGCTCGCGCGCTCGCGCGTGATACGCACGTTTATAGCAATGTTTTCGCACGCCCGTCGAAAACAACATGGGCGTTTTGCCGTTCAATTATTAAAAAACACCGAAACATCGTCGGGGTTTTCGTTATTTTGATTTTTTTGCGGTCAGATGCGGCAGAAACCGTCGGGGGTGACGATTATTTCGCCGGTCTGAACGGCGGCGCTCAAAGCAGCGTCAACCCATTCCACGGCGGATTTCGTGCGTTTCGCGACGTTGAACAGTTTGAAAACTTCCTTATTAAGGTCGTCCTTTTCGATATAGACGGTCGCTTCGATCGCGCATTTTGCGGCGGCGACGATCTCATCGGGATGAACCTTTGTCAAATCGCGGGTAACGCGCGCGTCGCTCGGGCGGAAAGTCGAAACGGGCTTATCGACGTAAAAGACTTTGCCAGAATATTCCTGCCGTTGCGCCTCGTATGACGAAACGTATCTTGAAATTTGCGCGATGGCTTTTTTGGCGGTTTTCGGCACGCAGAACGCCGCGGCGATTTTATCGATAAGACAGTTTTCTTCGATCGGCGACTCGACCTCGATAACGGTGCGGATTTTATTCATAATCGCTTCTTCGTTGACGAAATTCAGGACGTATTCCGCCCCGGCGCGCGCCAGCGGTTTGATATAAGCCGTCTTATAAGTTTTTCTGTATTTTTGCAGCGCGTCGCGGACGGTTTTTTTGGAAACGACCTTCTTTTCGGTGAGCGTCGCGACGACTTCCTTGATTTTGTTGATTTCGCGTTTCTGGTTGTTGAAGTAGTTTATCGTCCAAAGGTTATAGACGTTCCAGCCGAGTTTTTTCAGGATTCTCGTCTGCATTGTCATGCGGTCTTTCGCGGACGGGATTTTTGCCGAGTGCTCGCTGTCCGCGATGATTGCGAGAATATACTTGTTTTTGTCGCGGGGATCAACGACGGCGACGTCGATTTTGAAGTCGGACACGCCGACGTTCGCGTCGCACAACAACCCGCGGTCTTTCAGGTCTTTCGCGACGTTTTCGCCGATACCTTTCGACTCCACCCTGACGTCCTTTGCCGCAATCGAAAGCATCTCGGGACCGCGTTCGGCGTATTCGAGGAAGGCTTTCAACGCCTTGACGCCCACGCTGTCGGTGCGGTTAAGGTCAATCATGTTGCCCGTTACGGAACTGAAAACAATCATCTCGCTCCTTGCGCGGGTAACTGCAACGTTAAGTCGTTTATAGCCGCCCTGCTGGTTTATAGGACCGAAATTTAACGATAATCTGCCCGTTGCGTCGGGACCGTATCCGACGCTGAACAAAATCAGGTCGCGCTCGTCGCCCTGAACGTTTTCAAGGTTTTTCACGAAAACAGGCTCGTCCACGTCGTACGCCACGTCGTCGAGACCTTCTTTGTGAATCTCGTGTTGCAGTTTATCTTCGATGTAATTCTGTTGCGCCGTATTGAACGTAACTATGCCGATCGAGCGGTTTCGTTCCTGCGGATTTTTAAGCCTTGCCACGACTTCTTTCACAAGCGCGTCGCCTTCTTTTTTGTTGCATTTGCTGCCACCCCTTTCGTAAACGCCGTCGACGTAGGCAAGTTTTACTTTGCCTTTCAGCTCGTTCGGAGACGGGAAAGTAAGCAACTTATTGTCGTAAAACATACTGTTGGAAAACGCGATAAGGCTTTCGTGATTGCTGCGGTAATGCCACAAAAGATGACGTTCGGGCATGCCGATTGCAAGGCAGTCGTCAAGGACGCTTTCAAGGTCTTCGACTTCGAAGTGCTGTTCGTCGCGATAATCGGTGCGGAAGAACATCGTGGGCGGAAGCTGCTTAGGATCGCCGACGACGATGACGTTTTTACCGCGCGCGATTGCGCCTACCGCCTCGCACGTGGGCATCTGCGACGCCTCGTCAAAGACGACAAGGTCGAATTTTTCCTTTTCGATATCGAGATATTGTGCAACCGACACCGGGCTCATCAGAAGACACGGGCAAGTCGCACGAAGTATTTCAGGAATTTGCGAAAACAGCGCGCGTATCGTCGTGCCCTGCATATTCGTTTTTTCGGCGCGATACAGCAAAACCCTTTCCAGGTTATGTTCGCCCGAAGTATCGGTGCGCGGAAGTTTCGACACGAGCCTTAAATACAACTCCGACCTTGTGAGTTTTTCGTATTCGTCGGACAGTGCGCGGAAACGTTGCATCGTTTCTTCAAGCGACAGCCCCGAGAACCTGCAAAGCACGTCGTCAAGGTAAAGTTCGCTCCTGACAAAATTGAAATACACGCATTTTTTGAAACTTCTCAGCACGTCTTCGGCGGTGATTTCGCCGTTAAACAGCGGTTCCAGCACGAAATCGAAGCCTTCTTGTCCGCAACGTTCC
>ENA-OROZ01000107-OROZ01000107.1-human-gut-metagenome-genome-assembly--contig:-NODE-107-length-96463-cov-6.705429_pt1 | contig 96463 bp, 78 predicted proteins | sample MGYA00242138_ERZ509066 | MGnify/ENA primary metagenome ERZ509066 (study PRJEB26280, sample SAMEA2338691) | human gut metagenome | biome: human gut; feature: human-associated habitat; material: faeces... | reverse complement strand
GTCGTGACGAGTTTTTCCATGACACGCTCGACGATGTGTTCAGGGAAATGGATATACTCGGAATCTCAATCGACGATGTGGTGAAGCACTACCGCGATCACATCACTTCGTGACGGTAATCGTAGGTGTTGCGCAGCTGCTCAAACTTCTCGGGATTTTCTTTCAACGACAAAGTGTCGGCTGCCGGAGTGTAGCTCTCGGCTATGGCTTCCAATGTAACGCTCTCGGCTGCGCCGGGAGCGACTTTTTCGTGCATCACAACTTGGGGGAGGTTGAAGTGGGCAGTGAGCGCGTTTACCGCCATGGTGGTAGCGCGTATTTTGCCTTCGCGTGAATATCCCGCTATGTGGGGGGTGGCTATGAGAGCTTTTTCAAGGAGAGGGCGTGATATTGTCGGCTCGTTTTCCCAGCAGTCGATGGCTGCGGCACCTATCGCGCCGCTGTCGAGTGCGTCGATCAGCGATTGGGTATCGGTCACGGGACCTCGCGAGGAGTTTATGACAAGCGGCTTGCGGCCAAGCTCAGCTGTGAAGGAGCCGTCGAGCAGGTGGAAGGTGGGGTGCGCTCCCTGTCGGGCCATGGGTGTGTGAAATGTTATCACATCGGCCAGGCGTGCTATGGATGCCATGTCGGTGAACATCGCGTCGCCTTCGCGCTCGGCTCTCGGAGGGTCGCAGAGCAGAACCTTCATTCCCAACTGCCGTGCCCATCGCTCCACGATTGAGCCTACGTGGCCCACGCCCACTATGCCTATGGTGAGCGACGACAGGGGGCGGCGGTCATCGACTGCCTTACGCCACATGGCGATGGAGCCGAACACGTATTGCGCTACGGCGGGAGCGTTACATCCCGGAGCGTTGGCCACGGTTATGCCGTTGGCCTTGCAGTAGTCTAGGTCGATGTGGTCGGTGCCTATGGTGGCGGTGGCTATGAACTTGCACGCGGTGCCGTCGAGCAGCCGGGCGTCACATCGTGTGCGTGTGCGCGTTATCAGCGCGTCGGCGTCACGTAACGCTTCGTTGGTGATTTCGTCGGGCGACAGGTAGGTCACGTTGTCGACAATGGGTTCAAGCAGTCCCTTGATGAAGGGTATCTTGTTTTCGATGATGACTTTCATATAGATATGCTCCAGATGTAGAGCGCGGTGTAGGCTCCTATTATACAGAGGATGGGAATGTAACTGCGCAGCTGGTTGTTAAACCTGAAGAAGTGGCCTATCTGCAGGGCCGAGCAGCAGTTAAGTATGGGCAGATAGATTATGAGATTGTTGTAGTCGACGAAAATGAGCACAGCCGTAATCAGCGACACTACGAGCCAGAACCCGTTGTAGGCGCGTGTGCGGGCGTTGTAACGGTAGATTCGCATGAGGTTCAGTGTGCCGAACCCGAATCCGAGGAACAGCGTCACGCCCGTGTAGACGATAATCTGTGCAAGCTCGCGTCCTTCAAGGGCGTTGAACAGACTCACAAACTCGGGTAGCGTGAAGTTGGACGGCGATATGATGCCGAATCCCCACAGAATCCAATAGGGCGTTACGATGCCGATAGTGGCCGCCATCAGTCCGCGCATTGTGAACGAGCGCATCTGCAGGCATCCCACCAGGAAGGCCACAATGTATATGGCATAGGCGTAACTTGTCAGCGAGCCTATGCTGATGAGGAAGAAGGTGAGGAATATGCGGCGCGTGAGATCGGGATTCTGGAAGGTTGAGAAGAGTGGTATTATGGCAAAGAGTAATATCGCACACATGACGGTGCCGTCGTAGAACTGTCCCATGATGGAGGGGAGTCCCCCCTGCATTATCATGAACATGCCCACAAACAGGTGTGACATTGTGCGCAGCACGTTGAATCGCCTGTTCATGTAGGAGAGGAGCAGGGCGAGCAGCACATTGACGGTGATTCCGGCCCACAGCGAGGCGTAACGGTCGGTGATCCATTCGTTGGCCGATGGAAGTCCGAATCCGTTGTTACCCGTTATGTAGACGATGTCGCCGTTGCGATAGGCAATAATGGTGCCGATGACGGCTGCGGCCATCATCAGCATCATGCCATAGCGTGAGTGCAGATATCGTGTGATTTCCTGCTCCTTCACAGCCTGTAGTGATTATTTCTGTTGCAGGGCCATAAGGTCGCGGCCTATGTCGCGACGGAAGTAACGGCCGTCGAAGTCGATGAGCTCGATTGAGGCGTAGCTGTTGGCCAGCGCGTCAGCTATGCTGTCGCCGTAGGAGCTTACCGAAAGTACTCGTCCGCCCGATGTCACTACATTGCCCTCGGCGTCACGCTTGGTGCCGGCGTGGAACACGGTGCTTTGCGTCACCTTGTCGAGGCCGCTGATGAGCTTGCCCTTTTCGTAGCTTCCGGGGTATCCGCCCGACACCATCATCACGGTCACCGCCGTGCGCGGGTCCTGACGGAGCTCAAGGTCGCCGAGGTTGCCTCGGGCGGCTGCCTGCATCAGCTCGACGAGGTCGCTGTCGATGCGCAGCATTACGGCTTCGGTTTCGGGGTCGCCCATGCGCACGTTGTACTCGATTACCATAGGTTCGCCCTCAACGTTGATGAGGCCGAGGAATATGAATCCGCGATAGGTGATGCCTTCCGATGCAAGTCCCTTGACGGTGGGCTCGATTATGCGTGTGCGCACCTTCTCCATGAATGAGTCGTCGGCAAACGGTACGGGGCTCACTGCGCCCATTCCGCCGGTGTTGAGTCCGGTGTCACCTTCGCCAATGCGCTTGTAGTCCTTGGCTACGGGGAGCACGCGGTAGTCGTTGCCGTCGGTTAGCACGAATACCGAACATTCGATGCCCGAGAGGAACTCCTCGATTACCACTGTAGCCGATGATGCTCCGAACATTCCCGAAAGCATCTCCTTAAGCGACTCGCGGGCCTCCTCGATGGTGGGGAGTATGAGCACACCCTTTCCTGCGGCCAGTCCGTCGGCTTTGAGTACGTAGGGCGGCTTCAGCTCTTCAAGGAAGCGGTATCCCTCCTCGATGTTGTCGGCAGTGAAGCTGCGGTAGCGTGCGGTGGGGATGTTGTGACGCACCATGAACTGCTTTGCGAAGTCCTTGCTGCCTTCAAGCGCGGCACCTGTGCGGCTTGGGCCTACGACAAGTATGTCGCTGTCGGCAAATCGGTCGTAGATGCCCTTTACAAGCGGGTCTTCGTTGCCTACGACAATCATCTTGATGCCGTTGTCGGTTACAAACTTATCGATTGCGTCGAAGTCGGTAGGCGACATGTCGACATTGGTACCATACTGGGTAGTGCCTCCGTTTCCGGGGGCTATGTATAACTTGCCGAGAAGCGGACTTTGGCTTATTTTCCATGCGAGAGCCGATTCACGGCCTCCCGAACCAAGAAGCAGAATGTCGATGGGTTGCTGCATATTCACGGGTTGTTAAATGGGTTACTGCGTTATTTGTTTTCGTTGGATGATGAGTCGTTGTTTTCGTCGTTGCGCTTCCATCCGCGACGGCGCATTACGGGAAGGGTGGGCTTGCGTCCGAGGATTGACTTCAGCGCCTTTTCGTTGCGGCGTATTGCCAGCGGGTTTTCCGAAGGTTCCTGAGTCGGCTCCTCTTCGGGCTTGTTTGACGGATATTTCTTGCGGCCGAGCGGTTTCGGCTTATATTTTTCCTTGAGTGCGTTGTGCTTCTCGCCGCGCTTTTCGGGACGGTCGCCCTTCTTGCCTCCGAATCCTTTGCGGCGTGCGTTGTTGCGCCATTCGTCGTCGGTGAGGCGGCGTTTGGGCTTGTTCTCCTTGGGCGTGGGGTTGCTCTCGGGATCCTTCAGCGAATGACCTTCGCGACGGAAGCTCTTGTAGTCGCCCTCGAAGATGATGTATTCGCGGAGCTCACACTCGAGCGAACCGTTAAGCAGGGGCATCTTCAATGAGGGGGCCAGTCCTATGCGACGGAAATACTCGTCCTGATATCCGATAATCCAGGCGTGGTAGCCCTTGAACACGTTTTTGAGCTTGTTGCCTATCATCTCGTAGAGGCCGTCCATGTCGTTGACCGAGATGCGCTCGCCGTAGGGGGGATTGGTTACGAGCACTCCGTCGGCGGGAGCCTCGGTCCACTGCGACAGGGGCTTTATGCTGAGGTCGATGTAGCGTCCTACGCCGGCCTGCTTGATGTTTTGCTCGGCGATGGCGATTGCCTTGGGCGATATGTCGCTTCCGTAGATCTTGTAGTCGAATGTGCGCTCCTGCGAATCGTCGTTGTAGAGGCTTTCAAATAGTTCTTCGTCGAAGTCCTTCCACTGCTCGAATGCAAAGCGCTTGCGATAGACTCCGGGATTGATGTTGGCGGCGATGAGGGCGGCTTCGATAAGGAATGTGCCCGATCCGCACATGGGGTCGACGAGCGGACACTCGCCTTTCCATCCGCTCTTGAGCAGAATGCCGGCGGCCAGCACTTCGTTGATGGGTGCCTCGGTCTGTGCCACGCGATAGCCGCGCTTGTGCAGTGACTCGCCCGATGAGTCGAGCGACAGCGTGACGCGGTTGCCGTCGATGTGCACGTTTATCATCACATCGGCATCCTGCAGGCGCACGCCGGGACGCTTGTCGGCACCGAAACGGTCCTTGAAGAAGTCGACGATGCCGTCCTTGACGCGGTAGGTGACATAACGCGAGTGAGTGAACTGCTCGGAGTTGACAACTGAATCAATGGAGAATGTCTTGTCGATTGATAGCACCGAAGTCCAGTCAAACTCCTTTGTCATCTCATAGAGCGCGTCGGGGTCCGATGCCGTGAATTTGTAGATGGGCTTCAGGATGCGCAGGGCGGTGCGGCAGCACAGGTTGGCCTTGTAGAGAGTGGCGAGGTCGCCTTCAAACGCTACCATGCGGCGTCCGGGCTGTACGTTCAGGGCGCCGATTCCGCGAAGCTCGTCGGCCAGGATCTCTTCCAGTCCTTGGAAGGTCTTTGCTACCATTTCAAATTTTTCAGTATTCATCACTGCTTGATTCTTAAAACGTTGTTGGCTTTTGCTTGAATGAGTCGTTCTCCCGGGGCTACATTCTGGGTTACCCAGATGTTACCTCCTATGATGGCGTTGTCGCCTATTGTTATGCGTCCCAGGATGGAGGCGTTGGAGTATATGATTACGTTGTTTCCTATGATGGGGTGACGCGGTATTCCCTTGATGGGGTTGCCGTCGGGGTCCATGTCAAAGCTCTTAGCTCCGAGCGTCACACCCTGATACAGCTTGACATTGTTTCCGAGGATGGCGGTAGCGCCGATTACCACGCCGGTTCCGTGGTCGATGGTGAAGCCTTCGCCAATGGTGGCTGCGGGGTGTATGTCGATACCCGTTTCGCTATGGGCCTGCTCGCTTATCATGCGGGGTATTATAGGCACATCGAGCTTTATCAGCTCATGGGCTATGCGGTAGTTGCAGATGGCGCGTATGCCGGGATAGCAATATATCACCTCCTGGGTGGAAGTTGCCGCAGGGTCGCCGCGGTGGGTGGCGTAGACATCGGTGTTGAGGAGTCGGCGCAGATTGGGGAGCTGCTTGATGAACTCGGCCGCTTTTTCGGCTGCCTTGTGCTCCATCTCGTCGTAATCGGGAGCTGTGTCGGTGCATATATCCATCGACAATCCGGCGTGAATCTGTTCAACGAGCAGGTGGTAGAGCTTTTCGGCCCACAATCCGGTGAAGTAAGTCACATTGTTGCGCGTTACATCGCTGTCGCCGAAGAATCCGGGAAAAATCAGGGCTCGCGAAAGGTAGATGATTTCCTTGACCGCCTGCTGTGAGGGAAGCGGTTGGCCCTGCCACTGCGAGGGGCAGATGTTGGTCAGGTTGTCGGTGTCCGACAGTCGCCTGACAGTGTCGCGAAGCGTTGCTTCATGTTGCTGATTCAATCCCATCGTTGTACTTGTGAATGCCGGCATATAGTGCTCCCCGGCCTATTCGTTGCAAAATTAGCCAAAAATCCCCATATTCACAATTGTGACACTCTTATTTACTCATTTTCATCCTTTTCGGATGTCGCTTCATTATCGCCCGGACGGAAGAGCGAGAAATTTACCGATCCGTAGGTGCGGTGGTCGAAGAATCCGGGAAGCGACGAGAAGTCGTAGGCCTTGGAGTGCTCGACTATTACGATGGTGTCGGGCGACAGCATCCGTGAGCCGAGTATGCGTGTGGGTACCTCGCCGAAGTTGGGCAGGTCGTAAGGGGGGTCGGCGAAGATTATGTCGAATTTGGTTGCGCAACTCTCGATAAACTTGAATGCGTCACCTTTAATGAGGTTGAGGTTCTTGCAGTTGAGCTGCTGCGCCACCTGCTTGATGAACTTGTATTGAGTGGCGGCTTTTTCAACCGATGTCACTTCGGCGCATCCGCGTGAAAGGAACTCAAATGTTATGGCGCCCGTTCCGGCAAACAGGTCGAGAGCCTTCAATCCGTCGAAGTCGACCATGTTTTCAAGCACGTTGAATATGTTTTCACGCGCAAAGTCGGTGGTGGGGCGTGCTGAAATGTTGGTGGGCACATCAAATCGGCGACGGCCGAATTTTCCTCTTATTATTCGCATAGCGGCAGTATTATTAAGTCAAACGGAGCTTTTTCCCATTGCTCGTCGTCCTTGGGCACGTAGGCGGGCGGAACCACCGGCATTACATATCCGAGGAATTTGCGCAGAATGGGGGTGATTTCATCGCGCAACGCTTCATCGCCGGCTATAAGGAGCTCGTTGCCGGCAGGGTCGAGGTCGAGCATTTCTCGACAGGCCATGATGTAGTAGACGGCATCCATGATGTCACGGAACCGGAATGTGTTGGCCATGCGCAACGAGTCATTGCCCAGCACAATGATGTCCATCGCGTCGCGGCGCAGGTTGACATACATCTTGCCGGCGTTGTCAATGCGGTTCTTGTCGAAGAAGTAGCGGCATTGCGGCGACAGGTTGTGCCTTATCGTGGGATTGTTGAACGTGCGACGCATAAAAGCCGTTATGTCGCTGTCGACCGACATGACAATTGTAGCTCCTATATGCGTCATGTCGTCTACAATCACTTCGCCCGAGGCGGCTTCCTCGCCTATGGCCTTTATGAGCAGTGACTGAGTCATGTCACTGTCGCCGGCGATGATGTCGTCGGGTACTATCGCAAACCGAGGTGTGTCGATCAATATGTCAATCTGCAGGAAGTCGCTCAGCAGCACGGGATTGTCGTAGACCACCTCCTCGAGCGATTTCATCAGCGATGCCGATGACGATTCGAGCGGCAGGCGGCGGTAGATTGCCGATGCTGTGTCATCGGGATTGTAGACGAGGGCATGAAGCGAGTCGTGTCCGAGCCGCAGGGCCAGCCGACTGCTCCGGGGCTCTTTTATGGTTTCCTTGTCAAGAACGCATATTCCCATATCTGACAGTCGGTTAGCGGCGCAGATTGCGCAGATTGTTCTGGTTGTTCATGTTGCCTATGTTGCTCGAGCCGTTGGGGTTGCCGGGACCGAAGAAGTTGGTGTCGTCGTAGTAGCCGTCCTCATCTTCATCGCGGTTGCGGTTGTCGTTCTCGTCCTCGACAAATGTTCCGTCGGGATTGCGACGGCGTTTCTTCTCCTTGGGCTTGTTCTTCTTTATCTCCTGAGGCTTCTGAAGGTCGATGGGAGTTTCATATATGTCCCAGCTTTGCTCGACATCCCAGTTCTTTTTCAGGACTATCTTCTTGGGATAGTAATATACCTCCTCGGGCTGTATGGAGTCGAGAAGATTGCCGGTGTCATACTCGCCGTTGCCGTTGCGGTCGATATACAGGCGGGCGTAGTAGGTGCCGGGTTGCAGATAGGGAAATTCCGCAACACCGTCCTTCAGCGGAGCTATTGCAACGGGATTGTCGTCGGAGCCGAGCACCTCGACAATTGCCGAGTCACGCACACCGGTGACATTGAATGCGAGCAGCGAGTAGTCCTCCAGGGCACGGGCGGTGAACTCATGCTTAAACGGCTTGTTCCACTCGTTGTAGATGCCTACTATTGATGCCGAGTCGGCTGAGAATCGGTATTTTACGCCGGGCTCCCACTTGTACTCCACTTTGTAGCGCATGGTGTTGAATGGGTCGACCCTCACGAGTTCCGGCACGGCAAGGGTGTCGAATATCGTGTCGCGTATCATTTCAAGATGCAGTCCTTCGGGAATGATGGTGTCGAGGGGCTGGTTCACCTCAAATATTATAGGCAGGTATATCTCCTGGGTGTTGCTTGTCTTTGCCGATATGTTCAGGAAGGTGAGCTGAGGGCCGACGATGGAGTCGCTGTTCTCCTCGTCGTCTTTTTTCTTCTTTACCTTCTTTTCCTTGGTTTTGTTGGCTTTGGGTTCGCGATATAGCACCCTTATCGTGTCGTCGCCCCACGACAGCTGTTGCAGTGTGTCGGTGCGCAGGAAGTGCAGTGCAAGCATCATTGTGTCCTGGGCCATAAGGGCTGTGTCGGTTATGAAGTATTCGAGTGTGTCGCGAGTCATACCCGTGTTTAGTATCGCAAGCTCGTCGATGCGCTTTCCTGCTGCCGGGCCGTTGAGCAGAGTGATAGTGGGGAATGTGTCGCTCGGAGCCGCGAGGTTGAGCAGAAGGCGACGGCGGTCGGGACGGGTGTAGTCCTTGAGGTATTGCGCCTTATATCCTTCGTTGAACCATGTGAGCAGGATGTCGTTGGGGAAGTAGTTGGTGCCCGGATGGGTGACGATGGAGTCGCGGCCGTCGAGCGTTATGAGTGTGTCGCTGACAGTAGTGGGTTCGGCGTAGGGTGACACTGTCACATCGTAGAACGCCACATCCTCGGAGCGATCCCAATGGTAGTCGCGATTGATGTCGTTGAGCGCGTAAATGCGGTAGTCGCCGGGCTTAAGGCCTCTTATTATGAACTGGCCGAGCTGGTTGGTGCGTCCGATGCGTTCAAGCGGCAGTGTAGTTATTGCGGTGTCGGAGAGGTTGCTGTAGACACCCACGAGCATATTCTGCGCAGGCTCAAGAGTGCGAGCCTCGAAAACCATACCGGCTATTCGCAACGAGTCGATCGAGTCGCCGGTCGAGAAGTCGATTGCAAATCCGTCGAGCGTGTTGCCCTCGTTCAGGTCCTTTATCGCGTCGGAAAAGTCGATGGTATAGGTGGTATTGTCCAGCATGGAGTCACGCAATTCGGCCGTGACACGTTTGCCGTTTGCCGTAATCGACGGGATGTTCTTCTGAGGAGGCGACACTACGACCTTGTTCATCACATCCTCCACTTGCACATTCTCGTTAAAGTCGATGGTGATGTGATTCTTCTTGAAGTTAACAGAGCCGATAGCGGGGTTGCTCTGAACGTAAACCGGCGGGTCGACATCGTATTCGCCTCCGGTAGGACGGCCCATTGAAGCGCATGCGGCGAGGATAAACGCTGCAACCGCTGCCAATATCAGCCTCATATATGTAACATCGTTTAATTTCATGTTGACAAAGATACGAATAAGTCGAGTGCAATGCCAAATTTATTTGGCCATTGCCGAGCGTGAGTATCTAAGAAGTATTCAAAGATACGAATAAGTCGAGTGCAATGCCAAATTTATTTGGCCATTGCCGAGCGTGAGTATCTAAGAAGTATTCAAAGATACGAATAAGTCGAGTGCAATGCCAAATTTATTTGGCCATTGCCGAGCGTGAGTATCTAAGAAGTATTCAAAGATACGAATAAGTCGAGTGCAATGCCAAATTTATTTGGCCATTGCCGAGCGAGAGTTTCTAAGATGCAATCAAAGATACGCAAAAAATAAATTGTGGCACATTTTTAGTTGATGATTTATAAAAAAGCATTATCTTTGTGGTCGCAAATCGCGCTCGGGGTGTAGCACAGTTGGCAGCGCGCCACGTTCGGGACGTGGAGGTCGGAAGTTCGAGTCTTCTCACCCCGACATTCAGGACTACCTGACATTCAGGTGGCCCTGAATTTTTTTATACCCTCCGTTCATGAATGCGAAAAGGGGCGCCGCTTACCTCTGCAGCGGCGCCCCTTTATAATTATGAGGGATGGAAAATGTAGAGGACTACAGTTTTACCGATGTGGCATTGCCGTCGTAGCTTACGGTGCGCGTCACTTTGCGGGCCGCGATGTCACCTGATTCGGTGTCGGGGTTTACGATGACGATGTTGAAGTTGCGATTGTTGAGCATTCCGGGATATGAACCGTTGCGTTGACCGATGTGCAGAGTGCGGGTAGCGTCGTCCCAGCGGAAAGGAATTTCAGCAAACATACCCTTCTCGTAGTCGTAGCTTTCGCCGTCGTCCTCGTAGAGGATGAACTCACCGTCGTCGCCGGGATATACGCGCAGCTCAAGGTTGTCCCAAGGCTTTTCGGTAGTGTACTGCACCGCAGGGCCAAACGGGATGATGCTGCCGCTCTTTACATATACCGGCATGCGGTCGATTGGGGCGAGGCACTGCACATTCTTGCCGCCGTCGCTCACCTCGTTGCTCCAGAAGTTATACCACTTGCTGCCTTCGGGCAGATAAACGTTGACGGGCGCTGCCGCCTTGGTTATGTCGGGGTATATGGCATGGCCGTTCTTGTCGGCGTCAAGATAGGTGTAGAGAGGATCGGTGACTGGCTTTACGAGAAGCGCCTTGCCAAACATATACTGGTCGTCGAGCGTAATCGCCTTGCGGTCGGCGGGGAAGTCCATTACGAGCGGACGCATCATTGTGCCCGAACGCTGCACCACATCGCCTGCGAGGCTGTAGATGTAGGGCATGAGGCGGTAACGAAGCTCGATGGCTTTCTTCTGGGCGTCAAATGCCCAGTCGCCGGGATTGCCGAAGTTGTAGAGCTCGCTCACCATAGGCGACGAGCAGTGGTTGCGCATCATGGGCATGAAGCATCCCCACTGCATCCAGCGCACTTGGAGTTCCTGCATGGCAGGGCTCTTGGGATCGTTTTTGTAGTCCCAGCCGAAGAATCCGCCTATGTCGGTGTTCCAGAACGGGATTCCGCAGATAACATAGTTCAGTCCTGAAGGAATCTGGTTTTTCATCACGTTCCAGTTGGAAACCACATCGCCGCTCCAGCTGAATGTGCCGTAGTGCTGCAGGCCGAATGTTCCGCAGCGCGTCATCTGCACCGAGCGGCGGTTGTTGCCCTTCATTTTGCGCTGATGTTCGTATATTCCCTTGTTGGTCATCAATGCGAATGCATTCTTGACACTGCGCCACGAGCCGTCGTGGGTCATGTAGTCGGCATCGCCCGGAGCCTCGAAGTGGTCGGGCTCGGTGGAGTCGGTCCACCATGCGTCGATGCCCATCTTGTAGAGGTTGGTGAGATATTTCCAATAGATGTCACGCGCCTTGGGGTTGAACGGGTCGTAGGGACGCACACCGCGGTTGCGCGGCCATGTTTCAAACGGCAACAGCGCGCCTATCTTGTCGAGCTCGCGGTATTGGTCGGTCCACGGGCCGAAATTGGCCCAGATGGATATCATCAGCTTCGAGTTGTTGTCGTGAACGTAGCTCACCATCTCTTCGGGCGACTTTATGCGCGGGTCGGGATACACAGCGTTGGGGTCTTCGTCGTTGGGCAGGTAACGCATCCATTTGGCATCGCCCATCTTGTTGATGTAGTGAGGATTGACAAATTTCATCGCGTTCCAGTTGGAGTCGCAGCCCCAGTATTGCCAGTCCTGAACCATTCCGTCGAGCGGAATCTCGAGAGCGCGGTAGCGGTCCAGCACATCACAGAGTTCGTCGCTGCTCTTGTAGCGTTCGCGGCACTGCCAGTGTCCCAGTGTCCAGATGGGGAACATGGTAGCTTCGCCGGTAAGCGAGCGTATGCCGGCAATGACGCCGTCCTGAGTGCCGTCGCGATAGATGAAGTAGTAGTCGATCGAGGGTGCTACCTCCGAGGTGAACGATGCAATGTTGTCAATGTCGGTAAACCTTGAGTCGCCGGCATTATCCCAGTACAGTCCGTAGCCTTTGTCGGATGTGAAGTAGGGTATAGTGATGTTGGTGTTGCCACACCACATCCTTACATCCTGACCGCGCTGGTTGAGAACCGGAGATTGGCGTTGACCGAGTCCGAATATCACCTCGGCTGAGTCAAGATTGTAGGACTGGCTCACTTTGAACCGTCCTTCATCGACTTTGTTGACGCAGGGAGCGTGGCTCGATGCGCTTTCACTCAGCAGTAGATTGCCTTTGGAGTCGGAGAAGCGCACATTACCGTCGGCTCCTATTGAGGCAGTCAGCGACGACGACTTCAATGTCACGCCGTTGGCCTTGCGCTCAGTGCCGAGCGTCACGCTCTCAGGCTGCATGATTACCGAGTAGCTCTTCTTGTCGGGAGCCGTTGCGCCCGGATATTTGCTTACTCTTACGATTGAAGGTGAATAGAATGTGACACGGGTGGTCCACTGCCCGTCGGGGGTGACGGTGGCTCCTCCATTGTCCACACTCACGCTTTGAGCCGTGAGTGTGGATGAGATGGATAGGATTGCCAGACCTAAAACTAAATTTTTTATCATAGAAAATGGATATATGGTTGGTTGACATTAATATCCGGGGTTCTGGTGCAGCTTGCTGTTGGTGAGCAGCACCTTGTTGGGTATCGGGTAGAGGTTCTTGTCGGCGTTGCTCTTGTCGTGGGAGAACCAGGACTTGGTAGTGAACGCGTTGAAGCGTACCATGTCCTGACGGCGACGGCCTTCCTGACAGAATTCCCATCCGAGCTCGTCGAGGAAGCGGCCGTAGGTTATGTCGGCACCGCCCTCCGACGAGGTGGCATACTCGTCGCGGCGACCGTAGTCATAGACGCTGCCGCCCTTGAGCTGCTCGTCGGTCACGACTGCCTTCTCGGGGTTGTTGGGGAATGCGCGTGAGCGCACCATTGTCACGAGCTCGCCTGCGCCCGGCTTGCCGTCACGCATCAATGCCTCGGCCTTCATCATGAGAATGTCGGCGTAACGGAAGAGAGGGAAGTCGTTGCTGAGGCGGTTGGTGATTCCGTGGGCATACTCAAACTTGCCCCAGCGGAAACCGTCGTCGACATCCGATGCGTCGATTGAAGGAACATCCACTTCATATATGAGAGGATTGCCGTCGGAGCTGCGCAGGAGGATGTTGCCCGATGCGTCATATTGCTGTCCCTGGATGTACCACTCGGCAAGACGCTTGTCGTCGGGGTCGAAGCTCTTGATGAACTGAGGAATTGCGCATACACCACCCCAAGGACGGTCGGTGAAGCCGTAGGTGGCCTGGTTCTCGGGTGCGAGAGTGTAGAGGTGGAAGTCAAATGCATTCCAGTCGGTCACGTAGATTTCATCGAACGGAAGGGCAAATATTATCTCCTTTGAATTTTCGTTGGCAGTGACAAAGGGGGCGTTGATGTCGGATTCAAGACCGTAGTCGCCGGTGGCCTTGGCATGTTCGATGACAGCGTTGCAGTGGGTCACACATTCGTTCCACATGGCCTGTCCGGTCCACACTTCGGCGTTGAGATACATCTTGGCAAGCAGGGTGTGGGCGGCCCACTTGTTGAAACGTGCGTAATAGTATCCGCGTGCCTGGTCGGAGAGGAGGGGAAGATTGTCGTTAACCTCCGTCACGATGAAGTCAAACACCTGCTTGCGGGTTGACTGTTCGGGCAGCTCCACATCCTTAAAGTCGGTGATGATGGGCACATTGCCGTAGAGGTCGATGAGCACGTAATAGTAGGATGCGCGAAGCACTTTCAGCTCGGCAATAAGACGCTCGCGTGCATCGCCCTGAATGTCGATGACATTGTCCTCGATCTGCGACAGCACACGGTTGCAGGCAGTGACACCGTTGAACGTGCGCTCCCAGCCGTTGAGCACGCCTTCATCCTCGGTGGTCCATGTGTGCTGATGCCAGCGCTTGTAGATGTATCCGTCGACCCATCCTATACCGAGTCGGGCCGGAATGACATCCTGGTCGGCCGACAGCTCCTGCGACCTTACGACACCTTGCCACAGCAGCATTGTCTGTCGCCATGGGATGTAGGCGGCGTTGACCACGTAACTTATATCGGCTTCGGTTTTGGGTTCATATTGCGATGACACGATTGAGCCGTAGCTCTCGTCCTTGAGTTCGGTGCATGATGCCGATGCAAGCAGCAGAGCCGCCATGCCAAATGCTTTTAATATATTATGTTTTTTCATCGTTGTATTCATTTATCAGGTTAGAAACTTACGTTGACTCCGAATGTGAACGAGCGTACCTGCGGATAACGGTCGCGGGTGTCGTAGCCGGGGGTGAGTCCGTCGGTCGACACTTCGGGGTCGATGCCCTTGTAGTGGGTGAATGTGAAGGCGTTGAGCACCGAGCCGTAGAGTCGCAGCGACTGGATGTACTTGCCTATCTTGCCGAATGTGTAGCCGAGCGTTATGTTGTCGATTTTCCAGTAGTCGCCGTCTTCGATGTAGTAGCTGTTGAACTCGGGCTCTACCTCCTTGCTTAGAGGCACTTTGCCGAACACGGGGTCAAACACTGTCTTCAGTCGGTTCTCGAAGCGGCTGTTTTTGGTGTTCTCGTAGTTGAGGCGGGCACCGTTGATAACCTGGAATCCGAATGCGCCGCGCATTGTCACGTTGAGGTCCCAGCGGCGATAGCGCAGGGTGTTGTTCCATCCGGCATACCATTTGGGTAGACCGTTGCCTATCACGTGCTTGTCCTCGGGAGCGTGGGTGAAGTCCTTGTAATTGACGAGCTCGCCGTTGCGGTCCTCGTAGATCCATCGTCCTTCATCGTCGACATCCACTACTTTGAATCCGTAGAAGTTACCGATGCTCTCGCCTACCTGCACACGGTGTGACGAGGTCACCTGACCCGAATATTCGGCTGTACCGGTGTCGAAGAAGTCATATTCGGTCTTGAACACGCTGCCCGAGAGGCTCTTCAGCTTGTTGGAGTTGATCGAGAAGCTTGCCGAGGTGGTCCACTCGAAGTCACGCATCTGTACCGGAACCACGTTTACGAGCACCTCGACACCACGGTTTTCCATTGTGCCGCCGTTGGCTGTTGTGACATTATACAAATTTGGAGGAGTTGGCACCGAGTAATCGTAGATGAGGCCGTCGATGCGACGGTTGTAGAAGTCGATTGAACCGTTGATGCGGCTGTTCCACGACATGAAGTCGATACCTACGTTGAACTCTTTCTTCTCTTCCCACTTAAGGTCGGGGTTGGGGTTTGATGCCGGAACGATGGTCTGGATCCACTGTCCGTCGAGGTAGGCGTAGGAGCCGTAGCGCAACATTGCCACTCCGAGGAATGACGCACGCGGCTGTGAGCCTGTGACACCGTAACCCACACGGAGCTTCAGGTCGTCGAGTATGTTCTGGTCCTGCATGAACTTCTCCTGGGTTATGCGCCATCCGAGTGATACCGACGGGAATAGACCCCATGCGTTGTCGGTTCCCCACAGCTGGCTTGCGCCTTCGTAGCGCAGGGCGGCCATGAGCAGGTATTTGTTGTCGTAGGAGTAGGTGGCGCGGCCGAAGAAGCCGATGAGGTTGGTGAGCGACTTGGAGGAGCCAACATTGGCTTTTCCGTCCTTAAGAGCCGAACCGATGCCGATGTTGTGCCATCCGCCGAAGTAGTCGTCCTGGAATCCCCAGTTATCCACCCAGATGTTTTCGTAATTGTTTTCGTTATAGCTGTAACCGCCGAGTATGGTGAACTTGTTGCGTCCTATCGATGCGTCATATTGAGCTGTGAGTTCGAGAAGCTTCTCGACCGAGATCGACGAGCCTACCGATGACCATCCTTTGTAGCCGTCGCGACGGGCCGATATGTGGTTGAGCGTTTCGCTGTAACCACGGTTCATCACGAATCGATTGTAGGAGTAGTTGGCCTGAAGGGTGAGGTCGCGTATGGGGTTGTAGGTGATGCCGGCGTTATAGCGCAGCTGGGTGTTCTTTACATCGCCGTCGGCCTCGGTGAGAAGTGCCACGGGATTTTCATACTCAAACTTGCTGAGGTTCTCGTACCATGAGCCGTCCTCGTTGCGCACGGGCTCGGTGGGGTTGCGTCGGGTTGCCTGGCTGTAGGCCACGCCGCGGAAACTGCCGCCGCTGACGGTCGATTCGCGCCAGTCGGAGCGGCCGAGAAGTCCGAAACGCAGACGCACTTTATCGTCAAAGAGTCGCTGCGTCACCTCGATGCGTGCGCGGAAATTCTCAAAATTGGAGCGCTTCATGATACCTTGGCGCGAAGCATAGTTCACGTTGGCTATATAGTTGGCGCGTGATGTTCCTCCCGATAGCGAAAGGTTGTGCACATGGCTCACCGGGGTGCGGGTTATCTCGTCGACCCAGTCGGTGTCGTAGCCTTGGTCATAGTCGGGATATAGCTGAGCAAACTCCGATGCATTTAGCATGTCGTGCTTCTTGGAGATGTGTGATGTGCTGATGTAGCCGCTGTAGTCGACTCTCAGAATTTCGGAGCCGCGTGCCTGCTTGGTGGTGATCAGGATTACACCGTTGGTGCCTCGTGTACCGTAGATGGCTGCCGCCGATCCGTCCTTGAGCACGTCGATGCTCTCGACATCCTCGGGTGCCACGGTGTTGAAGTCGCCGGGTATTCCGTCAATTAGAATAAGAGGTGCTGTGTTGGCGCCGCCGATTGTGCTTGTACCGCGCAGGCGAATCTGGGTGTTGCCTGTAGGGTCACCTGAGGGATTGGTGATTGCAAGTCCTGCGACTTTGCCTTGAATGAGCTGACCCACATCCTTTACGGCGCCTTTGACGAAGTTTTCCGACTTGACGCTGGCGACTGAGCTTGTTACATCGCCTTTACGCTGCGTGCCGTATCCGATTACGACAACTTCGTCAAGATTCTGTGAATCTTCAATCATCTTAATGGTCAGTTCTTCAGTCGATTTTAGTGTTACAGTCTGCGGAATGTAGCCTATATAGCTGACTTGTAGTTGTTTACCCTCGATGGGGGGGGGTAGCGTAATAGAGAACCGGCCGTCGATGTCGGTCGAGGTTCCTATTGACATTCCTTTTACCATTACGGTAACTCCGGGAAGCGGTTCGCCCGATTGCGAATCCACTACGTTTCCATGGATGCTTTGTTGAGCGTAGGATGATAATGTAAGGCTCAATAAAAGCAAAAGTTGAAACAATTTTTTCATGTAAGACAATTTTAGGTTAATGAAAAATGATTGGTTCAACAAAATTATAAAAGAGGCCCGTCACCGTGACAACACGGATGTTGAATAAAAGGATATGGATGTTGATTTATTGTTGACTCTTGGCGACGCGTTGAGCGTATTCGCTTGGCTTACAGCCGTATTCTTCGACGAAGCATCGGCTCATGTGACTTGTTGAGCTGAAGCCTGTGCGGTCGGCTATTTCGGCCATTGAGAGTCGTCCTTCCTCGACCATTGCGGCAGCATGATTGAGGCGTATGCTGCGTATGAATGAGCTGGGCGACTTGTCGAGCAGGAATGTCATCTTCTTGTATAATCCCGTGCGTTCCATGCACAGCTCCTCGCTCAGTTGCTTTACCGAAAAGCCTCTCACTCCTATGTTGGCCTCGACAAGGTTTATGGCCTTCGCTATGAACTCCCTGTCCTGCGGCGAAATTGCCGGCTCGGCCTCCTCATTGCTTTGGGTGGTGCATGCCTGGTCGGGATTCCGGCTGTTGTCGGCCGCCCTGTCGGCTTGTCCGCGCTCGTAAAAGTCACATCGCTCGATGAGATTGTGGATGCGCATCAACAGCATCTCTTCGCGATGCTTGCGCTTCAGCCTGTTGCGCGTAATGTGCTGATATATGGCAAATGACGCTACAATCAACGCTATTGCCACAAGGATGTAAACGATTATGGCACCGCGTGTTAACCACCACGGGGGAGTGATGACAAATTGCAGTGAGTTTACGGGAGCGTCGTCAAGTGTCGACGCGTCGGTGGCGGCGGCAACCTGCACTGTGTATCGGCCCGGAGGCTGATTCATGAATTTCAGGTGCATGAATCCGTTGCGGTCGACGATGCCGTTGTCGTCCGACGCCGAATAGACGGTCCACGGCGCGTCGTTGTCGATGTCGGTGAGGATGCGCACCTTGAATGTTGTCAGCATTGGCCGCGCATAGTTGAGCGACGCTATGTCGAGCGAAAGGTTGTTGTCGTTAAACGGCAACGTGACGGTGGCACCGGGGGGAATGCCGATGCGCCGGTTGTCGGCTGTGAACCGGGTGAACACGGGATTGAACGTGTCGGGCTCCACCGACATCGAATCGGGATGGAATACGGTCCACCCGTTCTGACCCTGGAATACGAGAAAACCGTTGTCGAGCCGCCTGGCCCGCTGCGGTATATATTCGTTGGAAAGAGCACCGTCATATATGTCAAAGCTGCGCACGGTGAATCCTCCGTCACTCTCGGGCCTCACCGACGATATTCCGTAGGCCGTTCCCGCCCACATTGTGCCGTCGGCGGCCTCGACAAGCGACTTCACGTTGTTGTTGACGAGTCCGTTTTCGGTGTAGAGGATTACGCTGTCGCCGGTGTTGCGTGTCACTTTCAGTCCGTCGGAAGTCGCGCTCCACAGCCATCCCCGCGAGTCGGTGATTGTGTCGTTGATTCTCAATGCCGTGCCGTGTCGTTCTCCGAAGCTGAATGTCGCGGGCAGCATTTCAGGCCGTTCCTCCGAAGAGTGCATCCTGAATCTCAGCGAGTGGGAGTAGAGCAATCCCGAATGATAGGTGCCTATCCACACTCCGCCGTGGTTGTCGATGAATATAGTGTTGAAATTGTCGGCTTTTATAGGGCCGCCTGGAGTCTTTATCTCTTCAATCAGCCTTGGCGAGAGCGAATGTCGGGCGACATGCCACAGGCCGCCCTGGCTCGTTATCAATATGTCGCCGAGCGGAGTCACGGCAAGAGTGTGCAATATATAAGGAGTGCGCATTATTTCGCGCCACGACAGGGTGCGCGGGTCAAACTGCAGCAGTATCGAATTGCCGAAATTGGTGCGTATCTGATAGATTTTTCCGTCGGGAGAGTACCTTACGAGCGATGAGCCCCTGAACTTTCCGGCGATGTCGTCGCCGTAGGCTCGCGATTCAAACAGGGTGGCCGATGTGTTGCGGTTGATGCCGCGCACCAGTCCGGTGCTGTAAAACAGCATCACCGTGTCGCCCGTCACCTCCAGGTCCTGAAGGTTGCCGCTATCCTTTACCAACGACAGATGACGCTGACGCTCCACATCCCACAGCCCGGCGGAGTCAACAAGCCAGATGTCGCTCATGCGGTCGAGAAAGAGGTCGTTGACGCGCCCTCCCGAGGGCTTCATCGTCATGAACATCCCCTCAAGGTCGTTGACATAACCCATGCGGTTTACATCGAGGCACTGCATGTTGTGACGCTCCTTTATCCACAGCCGGTTGTCGCGTCCGGCATAGACATGATAGGCGCCGTCGTAATCGGCAAGACTGTACATGCTTGAGTCAACGTAGTGAACATAGTCGAAGCCCCCGCCGTTGTAGATGTTGACATTTCCTGAAGTGGTCACGGCCATGCGTCCGTCATGCAGCTGCAGCAGATGAAGCACTTCGTTGTCGCTAAGTCCGTCACGAGCGGCAATGCGTGTAAACACAAGGTCGTCGACCCTGATTGAAGCACTTGGGGTGACGATGACGGCAAGAAGCGTGATGATTGCGGCTATCAAGCGGTGGTAGCGTTTCATGATGTTGCAAAATTATTCATTTTTTGGAATAAAAAACTTCAAAATGTCATGAAAAAATATTTTGTCATCCAAAGTGGCGTTTTTGTGTTGAATGTCATTTTTATTAATTAACTTTGCATCAACTATTAGTATACGGTAACTTAAAAATATTGCATAGAGATGAATCACGTGTCAAATCGCGTTCAATCGCTTGCACCGTCGCAGACACTTGCGATGTCGCAGAAGAGCAATGAGCTTAAGGCTCAGGGTGTGGATGTAATAAATCTTTCGGTAGGAGAACCCGACTTCAACACTCCCGAGCACATAAAGGAGGCCGCCAAGCGCGCCGTCGACGAGAACTACACTTTCTACACTCCCGTGCCGGGTTACATGACCTTGCGCAAGGCTATTTCAGAGAAGTTGAAGAAGGAGAACGGCGTGGATTTCGCTCCCGAGCAGATTGTGGTTTCGGGCGGTGCAAAGCAGTCGCTGTGCAATGTGGTGCTGTCGGTGATCAATCCCGGCGACGAAGTTATCATTCCCACTCCGGCTTGGGTGAGCTACGTTGAGATGGTGCATCTCGCCGAGGGCAAGAACGTGCTTGTTCCCGCCACTATCGAGCAGGATTTCAAGATCACTCCCGAACAGTTGCGTGCCGCTTTGACCGAGCGCACTCGCCTCATTATCTTCTGCTCGCCCTCCAACCCCACCGGCAGCGTATACAGCCGCGAGGAGCTCGCCGAGCTCGTGAAGGTGCTTGCCGACTATCCCGACGTGCTTGTGCTCGCCGACGAGATATATGAGCACATCAACTTCACCGGAAGCTTCACCTCGCTTGCCTCGTTCCCCGAAATCGCCGACCGCGTGTGCATCGTCAACGGCGTGTCAAAGGCTTATGCCATGACCGGATGGCGCATCGGATTCCTTGCCGCTCCGCTGTGGCTGGCACGTGCCACCAACAAGCTCCAGAGCCAGTACACCTCAGGCGCGTCGTCAATAGCACAGAAGGCTGCCGAGGCTGCCTACACCGGCTCGCAGGAGTGTGTCGAGGAGATGCGCAAGGCATTTGAACGCCGCCGCGACCTTGTTGTGGGACTCGCACGCACCATCCCCGGCTGGAAGGTCAACAATCCCCAGGGAGCCTTCTACCTCTTCCCCGAGGTGTCGAGCTACTTCGGCAAGCGTTACGGCGACACGGTGATCAACAACGACTCCGATCTCGCAATGTATCTGCTCGAGGAGGGACACGTGGCCACAGTTGCCGGCTCGGCATTCTGCACTCCAGGCTACATACGCCTCAGCTACGCTACCAGCGACGACAACATCCGTGAAGCCATGCGTCGCATCGAGGCCGCTCTCGCCAAGCTCGTGTGATGCCGGATCGTTAAACCAAATTTACAAGTATAAGCAATAACTACAGGATATCCTAATGAAGCCTATCGAGGGTAAATCGGACTGTGTGGTGATTATTCCCACCTACAATGAGCGTGAAAACGCCGCCGCCATCATCGAGGCGGTCATGAACCAGCCTCACGAAATGGATGTGCTCGTGGTTGATGACGGTTCGCCCGACGGCACCGCCGCCATTGTGCGAGGTAAGATGGAGGAGTATCCCGGACGAGTGCATCTGCTTGAACGAAGCGGAAAGCTCGGACTCGGCACCGCCTACATCACCGGGTTCAAGTGGGCCATCGAGCGCAAGTATGAATACATATTCGAGATGGACGCCGACTTTTCCCACAACCCCGACGACCTCATGGCTCTATACAAGGCATGTGCCGAAGGTGGTGCCGATGTGGCCATCGGTTCCCGTTACGTGACGGGGGTGAATGTGGTCAACTGGCCCATGGGGCGCGTGCTCATGTCCTACTACGCATCCAAGTATGTGCGGATAGTGACCGGAATGCCCGTCCGCGACACCACCGCGGGATTTGTGTGCTATCGCCGCCGCGTGCTCGAAACAATCAGGCTCGACGATGTGCGCTTCAAGGGCTATGCTTTCCAGATTGAGATGAAGTTCACCGCCTATAAGTGCCGGTTCAAGATTGTCGAGGTGCCCATCGTGTTTGTCAACCGGGTGCTCGGCGAGAGCAAGATGAGCTCGGGCATATTCTCGGAAGCGGTGTTTGGAGTGGTGCGCCTCAAGGTGTGGAGCTGGTTTCACAAGTATCCCGATTGCAGTAAAAAATAGTCATATATCCCCGTGAACGATACTATCATCTACAATGCCCTGCTGATCAACGAGGGCGAGAAATTCAAGGGTTACGTGGTGACCGACGGCCCGGTCATAGCCCGCGTGGGGCGTGGTGACGCGCCTGCCGATCTCATTGCAGCCTGTCGCGAGGCTGTCGACGCCCGAGGCTCCTATCTGCTCCCAGGAGTGATCGACGATCAGGTGCACTTCCGTGACCCCGGACTGGTGCATAAGGGCGACATTGCCACCGAGTCGATTGCCGCAGTGGCGGGAGGTGTGACATCGTTCATGGACATGCCCAATACCAAGCCGCCAACCGTGACCCAGAAGGCGCTTCGCGAGAAGCTGCAGCATGCGTCGGAGGTGTCGGCGGCCAACTACTCATTCTTCATCGGAGCTACCAACGACAACATGCGCGAGCTCCTTGAGTGTGACTATAAAATCACTCCCGGCGTGAAGCTGTTTCTGGGTTCGTCGACAGGCAACATGCTCGTCGACGAGGAGTCGACGCTCGACCGCATATTCAGCGAGGTGCCGGCCATAATAGCCGTGCACTCCGAGGACGAGGCGACTATACGCGCCAATCGTCAGCGTTACGAAAGCGAGTGTGGAGGCAGCGTGCCCGTTGCGATGCATCCGCTCATCCGCAGCCGTGAGGCTTGCGTGCTGTCGACACGAAGGGCCATCGAGCGCGCCGAGCGATGCAACACGAGGCTCCATGTGCTGCATGTGTCGACCGCCGACGAAGTAGCCATGTTTTCCGATGCACCGCTCCCCGAGAAGCGCATAACGGCCGAGGTGTGTGTGCACCACCTTTGGTTCTGCGACGAGGACTATGCTCGGCTTGGATCGAGGATAAAGATGAATCCCGCGGTCAAGAGTCGTGCCGACCGCGATGCTCTCCGTCAGGGATTGCGCGACGGCCGCATCGACATCGTGGCCACCGACCATGCTCCGCATCTGCCTGCCGAGAAGGAGGGCGATGCCCTCACTGCCGCTTCGGGTGCGCCTATGGTGCAGTTCTCGCTTCCCGTGATGCTGGAGCTTGCCGACATGGGAGTGTTTACCCATCAGCTCGTGGTCGACAAGATGTGTCACGCGCCCGCAAGATTGTATGACATCATGGGGCGAGGCTTCATCCGCGAGGGTTACATGGCCGACTTGGTGTTGGTGAAGCCCGGCGAGGCCTACACGGTGACCGACGACATGGTGCTGAGCCGATGCGGCTGGACGCCTCTTGCAGGTACAACTCTCCACAATCGCGTTACCGATACATGGGTAAACGGGCATCGGGCGTGCCGCGACGGAAAAGTCGACGACACTGTGCGAGGCACGGAATTGCGATACGGCGGTAAATAACTTGAAAACTAACGAAACAAGAGGGGCGGCCTTGCAAGGTCGCCCCTCTTCACTATATAGAATAAGATTAAGACATCGTTCCCCAATATTTGTTATCGCTCGGGCAGTTCCTCTCCCCATTTGGGAAGATTCTCCTTCCAGTCGGGATTATTTGCAATATACTCTTTTTTCATTTCGCCAACTTCAGCCCATGATGGGATATTGGTGAATCCGTAACCTTCCTGTTGATGCAATATTTGGCCATGAAAGTTGTCGAATCTAATAAGGTCCCGAAGAAGTAATCGATAAAAAGACAAATGTAGGTTAAATAAATCGTGAGGATTATTTGCCATGTAAAATATTTAACCGTAAATTTGCGAACCAAGCCACTTGAGCGTCAAAATCAATGACAATCAAGTGCTTTTTATCGATAATAGGCCAAAAAACTAAGTGAAATCATAATAAGCGTCATGTTAGAGAAAACCAATGTAAAGACTCTTGACAAAGTAGTCGTGAGATTTTCCGGCGATTCCGGCGACGGAATGCAGCTTGCCGGCAATATCTTCACTAATGTGTCGGCCGGAGTCGGAAACCAAGTTTCGACTTTCCCCGACTATCCGGCAGAAATCCGCGCCCCGCAAGGTTCGCTTGGCGGAGTATCGGGATTTCAGGTTCATATAGGAACAAATGTACACACACCGGGCGACAAGGCCGATGTTCTTATTGCCATGAATCCCGCTGCCTTGAAGCAGAATGTCAAGCACCTCAAGCCCGGAGGTGTAGTGATTGTCGACATCGACTCATTCAAGGAAGCCGACCTGAAAAAGGCTCTTTTTGAAACAGCCGACCCCTTCAAGGAACTTAACCTTAACGCACAGGTGGTTGAGGTGCCCGTCACCTCGATGACCAAGGCCGCACTTGCCGAATCGGGACTTGACAACAAGTCGGTGTTGAAGTGCCGCAACATATTTGCTCTCGGCCTCGTGTGCTGGTTGTTTGACCGTCCGCTGGAGGCTGCCATGCATCATCTTAAGAATAAGTTTGCCCGCAAGCCCGCCATTTACGAGGCCAATGCCAAGGTAATCCAGGCCGGCTACGACTACGGGTCCAACATACACGCCTCGGTGTCGACCTACCGCATCGAGTCGGAGGACATTCGTCCGGGACACTATACCGACATCAACGGCAACACCGCCACTGCATGGGGATTGATAATGGCCGCCGAGAAGTCGGGCCGTCCGCTCTTCCTCGGAAGCTACCCCATCACTCCCGCCACCGACATTCTTCATGAGCTTGCCAAGCGCAAGGATCTCGGCGTGAAGGCCGTGCAGATGGAGGACGAGATTGCCGGAGTTTGCTCGGCTATCGGAGCGTCATTTGCCGGAAACCTCGGCGTCACTTCAACTTCGGGCCCCGGCCTTGCATTGAAGAGCGAGGGTATAGGTCTTGCCGTTATGGCCGAGCTGCCGCTGGTGGTAATCGATGTACAGCGCGGAGGCCCCTCGACCGGACTTCCCACCAAGACCGAGCAGACCGACCTTATGCAGGCCCTCTACGGTCGCAACGGCGAGTCACCCCTGGTGGTAGTGGCTCCCGCATCGCCCACCGACTGTTTCACCATGGCCTTTGAGGCTTCGCGCATAGCGATTGAGCACATGACTCCCGTGATTCTGCTATCCGATGCATTCATCGGCAACGGCTCGTCGGCATGGCGCATCCCCGACGATGACGAATATCCCGCCATCAAGCCCCATTACGTGCCCGAGGAGCTGCGCGCCACATGGCGTGCCTATCAGCGCGACGAGGAGAGCAATGTGCGCTACTGGGCAATTCCCGGAACCGAAGGCCTCACCCACCGCCTCGGCGGCCTTGAGAAGGACTTTGTGACCGGTGCCATATCGACCGACCCCGCCAACCATGAGAAGATGGTGTATGTGCGCAAGGCCAAGATTGAGAAGATTGCCAATGACATTCCCGAGCTCGAAGTGCTGTGTGACGCCGATGCCGACACGTTGCTCGTGGGCTGGGGTGGTACCTACGGACACCTCTACACCGCAGCTCAGGAGCTGTGCAAGGAGGGCCGCAAGGTGGCGTTTGCCCATTTCCGCTACATAAGCCCGCTGCCCCGCAACACCCGCGAAGTGCTTTCGCGCTACAAGAAGGTGATATGCGCCGAATTGAACACGGGACAGTTTGCCGACTATCTGCAGAGCAAGTTTGCCGGACTTGAGGTTAAGCGCATCAACAAGGTTCAGGGTCAGCCCTTCCTGGTGCAGGAGGTCGTTGACGGCGTTAAAAAATTTATGGACGAAAAGTAAAAAGTTACGACTATGGATTGCATAAAATATACAGCAGCTGACTATAAGAGCGACCAATCGGTGCGCTGGTGCCCCGGATGTGGTGACCATGCCATACTCAACGTGCTCCACAAGGCTATGGCCGAAATAGGCGTGGCTCCCCACAACACAGCCGTGATTTCAGGCATCGGGTGCAGCTCGCGCCTCCCTTACTACATGAACACCTACGGATTCCACACCATCCACGGCCGTGCCGCCGCAGTGGCTACGGGATTCAAGGTGGCCAATCCGGCAATGACCGTGTGGCAGATTTCGGGTGACGGCGACGGCCTTGCCATAGGCGGAAACCACTTCATCCATGCAGTGCGTCGAAATGTCGACATCAACCTGCTGTTGTTCAACAATAAGATCTACGGCTTGACCAAGGGTCAGTATTCACCCACAAGCGCACGCGGATTTGTGAGCAAGTCATCGCCCTACGGCACTACCGAGGATCCGTTTATTCCGGCCGAACTCGTGTTTGGCGCCCGTGGCAACTTCTTCGGCCGCTCGATCGATGTCGACCTGCCCATCGCCCAGGAGGTGATGGTGGCCGCCGCCCGTCACCGTGGCACTTCGGTTGTAGAGATGCTTCAGAACTGCGTGATATTCAACAACGGCATACACAACTACATCAGCGACCGCGAGTTCCGTGCCGAGCGCACAATTCATCTGCGTCACGGCGAGAAGATGCTCTTCGGCAAGAACATGGAGAAGGGACTTGTGCGCGACGGATTCCTGCTGAAGGCTGTCGAGCTGGGCAAGGACGGATACACGATCGACGATGTGCTCGTTCACGACGCTCACACTCCGAGCAACTTCCTCCACCAGCAGCTTGCCATGATGGACGGCTACGACCTGCCGCTTGCTGTGGGCGTGATCCGCGATGTGGAGAGCCCCGTCTACAACGAGGAGATTGACATGCAGATCGAGCAGGTGCGCGCCAAGAAGGGATTTGACCGGTTGCGCGACATGATTCTCGCAGGCGAAACCTGGGAGGTCAAGTAAGCCACCCGATCGGTGTTACGATAAAAAGCGAAGCGCGATTGTGTATCCCACACAGTCGCGCTTCTTTCGTTATTAGTGGAGGCGTCTTCGGCCTGTTGTATTAATCTCTATAGAGGCCGTTCCCAATTTTCAGTGTCCTCCACCCGATTACTCAATTCAGTGCATTAAAAGCTATTCTCTTTATTTATATGTTATCTTTGTTTCGGTATGGTGGTCTATAGCATCGCCGTCAGCGGCAGGTTCATCTGGGGCAGCTTGTCGCGGCGTATCATTACGTTGACCGCGCCGTTGTCCTTTCCGTCGGGACGGAATATGTAGGTCACCGTTATCTGCTCGCCGTTGGTTATTGTGGCGCTGTACATCGTTTCGCGCTTGTTGAAGTAGTAGGTAAACGACACCTGGTTGCTGTCGCTCGATATGATTGCCTTATCGGCCTGCTCTTCATCGTCCATGAACGCATCCTTAAGCCGTTGCGCGAGGGCTTTGCTGTTGATGGTGTAGGTGCGCACGGTCTTTTCGATTTTGTGGTTCTTGGGATTGCGCGTGGTTACCGAGTTCACTATCACCGACTTGTCCTTGGCTATTGCGTTTATTGCCGACTGGATGTTTTTCTGGGCCGAAATTTCGACCGAACATGCCACTGCGAATACCACTGCGAGCAGCAGGCTCTTGATGATGCTTGATGAGTTCATTGCTTGGAGTCTATTTGATTGATTAATTTATTATTGTCTGCCTTTTTGTTCTATTTCGTTCTCGGCCTGCTGGAGGTTGCGGTAGGTTTCGAGAGCCTTGCGCTCCACATCGTCGGCATGGGCGATAGTGGCCTCTATCTCGGGCATTATCTCGTTGATGTTGCTGTTGACCGTGTTGCCCACTTTCACGTAGCTGCCGTCGTAGATGCTCGTCGAGGATGTGCTGTCGGTGAACAGCGCTATTCCCACGCTCACCATCACAGCCACCATGGCTGCGGCGGCTATGCCCCACCTCACGAGCCTTATGCGTATGATGCGGCTCTGTCGGCGGTTCTCCTCTATGAGCCGGCGGGGATCCTCCTCCATCTTGCCGTCATACCACGCAAACATCGGGGCGTACTCTTGCAGCGACTGAGGCACATCCTCATTCTTGAAAAAGTCATATAGCGCCTGCTCTTCGGCGTTGCTTGTTTCACCGTCAAGAAACTTTTCGATGTAGTTCCTTACGTTTTTCTTTGTTATAATAGTAGTGTTCATCGTTCAATTGGGCATGAATTGTTGTTTTATTCTTTTTCTTGCTCTCGACAGGTTGACGCGCACGGCTCCGGGATTGCTTCCCGTTATTGCGGCTATCTCTTCGACCTCGAAGCCTTCGACATGCTTCATCCTCAGTATCGATTGCTGGAGGTCGGGCAGTGCCGATATTGCGTCGAATATCTCCTTGAGGCTCTCCTCCCGGATGATTTTCATTTCAGTTGATTCGTCGCCTTTTACATCGTATAGCTCGTCGATGTCGACCACTCCTGCTCGGCGGCTTCTTATGCAGCTTATTGCAAGATGCCGCGTGATGACCGAGGCCAGTGATTCTACGCTTCGGTAGTCTTCGAGTCGGTCACGCAGAAACCATAGCTTCAGCAGCGTGTCCTGTACCACATCTTCGGCATCGTCACCGTTGTTGAGGTACCGGATGGCGAGCTGCAGAAGTTGCGGACGCATACGTGTTATTCGGCTTTCAAACTCTTTCCGTTCCATATTCACCTATATGACGCAAAGATATAGCAAAACGTTACATCAATATTCCGATTTTTTTAAAAACACTTGGCGTGACTTGCATATTTCTCGTTTTTTTGCATACCTTTGCGAGTGCGAAAGTGCATAGTTGAATATTTAATTGAGAAATATAAAAAACGGAAATTATGGCAAACAATTTTAAGCCGGAAACCCTGTGTGTGCAGGCCGGTTGGTCCCCTACCAAGGGAGAGCCGAGAGTACTCCCGATTTATCAGAGTACTACGTTTAAATATGATACGAGCGAGCAGATGGCCCGTCTGTTTGACCTTGAGGACACGGGTTTCTTTTACACCCGTCTTCAGAATCCCACCAATGAGGCCGTTGCCGCAAAGATTGCCGCGCTTGAAGGCGGAGTGGGCGCGATGCTCACCTCCAGTGGACAGGCCGCCAACTTCTATGCACTGTTCAACATCTGTCAGGCAGGCGACCACTTCGTGTGCTCGTCGGCCATCTACGGCGGCACGTTCAACCTGTTTGGCGTGACAATGAAGAAGCTTGGAATCGATGTGACATTCGTCAGTCCCGACGCAAGCGAGGAGGAGATTATAGCCGCTTTCCGTCCCAACACCAAGGCGCTCTTTGGCGAAACGATATCCAACCCCTCGCTCGAGGTGCTTGACATCGAAAAGTTTGCCCGCATAGCCCACAGTCAGGGTGTGCCCCTGATTGTCGACAACACATTCCCCACGCCCATAAATTGTCGCCCGTTTGAATGGGGTGCCGACATCGTTGTCCACTCGACCACCAAATATATGGACGGTCACGCAACGAGCGTGGGCGGCGTCATCGTCGACAGCGGAAACTTTGACTGGGAGGCCCATGCCGAGAAATATCCCGGACTTTGCACCCCCGATGACTCATACCACGGCCTCACCTACACAAAGGCTTTCGGCAAGATGGCCTACATGGTCAAGGCCACTGCGCAACTCATGCGTGACCTCGGAAGCATCCAGTCGCCGCAGAACGCATTTCTGTTGAATCTCGGTCTTGAAACGTTGCACTTGCGCATGCCCCGTCACTGTTCCAATGCTCAGGCAGTGGCCGAATATCTCTCGGGCAACGACAAGGTGGCCTGGGTCAACTATTGCGGACTGCCCGGCAACAAGTATCACGACCTTGCGATGAAGTATATGCCCAACGGCTCCTGCGGCGTAGTGTCGTTTGGACTCAAGGGCGGCCGTGACGTGGCTATAAGGTTTATGGACAACCTTAAGCTCGCCGCTATCGTGACGCACGTGGCCGATGCGCGCACTTGTGTGCTGCATCCTGCAAGTCACACCCATCGTCAGCTTTCCGACGAGCAGCTCCTGGAAGCGGGAGTGCGCCCCGACCTTATCCGTTTTTCGGTGGGAATCGAGAATGTCGACGACATCATCGCCGACATCAGGCAGGCTCTCGAAGCGTGATGCTTGCTGTTAAGTAGAAAACATTAATAAATATGGCGCAGGGTTTCTCGATTGAGGGGTGCCTTCCATTGTTATGTGCATTAAAATCACTAACTTTGCGCTTTGATTTAATATAATAGGACAAAAACGTGGAACCCAAATATATTTTTGTCACCGGCGGCGTGGTTTCTTCCCTTGGTAAGGGAATTATTTCGTCGTCGCTTGCCTGCTTGCTGAAAGCAAGAGGCTTCAGGGTTACGATTCAGAAGTTTGACCCGTACATCAATATCGACCCGGGTACATTGAATCCCTACGAGCACGGCGAGTGTTACGTGACTGTCGACGGTCACGAGGCCGACCTTGACCTCGGACATTACGAGCGATTCACCAACGTTCCCACCACTCGCGCCAACAATGTCACCACAGGACGCATATACCAGAGCGTGATCGACAAGGAGCGTCGCGGCGACTATCTCGGCAAGACCGTCCAGATAATTCCCCACATTACCGATGAAATAAAGCGTAACGTAAAATTGCTCGGAAACACCGGTAATTTCGATTTCATAATAACCGAAATCGGAGGTACGGTGGGTGACATCGAGTCGCTTCCCTTCCTTGAAAGCGTGCGTCAGCTGCGCTGGGAGCTCGGTCAGGACTCGCTTTGCATCCACTTGACCTATGTACCCTACATCCGTGCCGCCAAGGAGCTGAAGACAAAGCCCACGCAGCACTCGGTGAAGCAGTTACAGGAGGTGGGTATACAGCCCGATATCCTCGTGCTGCGTACCGAGAAGGAGATTCCCGCCGACATGCGCCGCAAGATAGCGCAGTTCTGCAACGTGTCGCCCGACGCGGTAATTCAGTCGGTCGACATGCCCACAATCTACGAGGTGCCCCTGCGCATGCATGAGCAGCACCTCGATGAGATTGTGCTTCGTAAGACCGGGGTGCCTGTCGAGGGTGAGCCCCACATGGAGCCTTGGCTCAACTTCCTCCGCAAGCTCGACAATGCCGAGGAGGAGGTGACGATAGGTCTTGTGGGCAAGTATGTCGAGCTTCAGGATGCCTACAAGTCGATCAACGAGTCGCTCTTTCAGGCCGCTACCTATAACGACCACAAGCTCAAGCTCGTGTATATCCACTCCGAGAAGCTCAATGCCGGCAATGTCGATGAGCTGCTGTCGCCGCTCGACGGCGTAATCATTGCGCCGGGATTCGGCCAGCGAGGCATCGAGGGCAAGTTTGTAGCCCTGAAGTGGTGTCGCGAGCACGATGTTCCCACATTCGGCATCTGCCTTGGCATGCAGTGCATGGTCATCGAGTTTGCCCGTGATGTGCTTGGACTGCGTGAGGCCAATTCTACCGAGATGAATCCCACCACCCCCGACAATGTAATCGACCTCATGGAGGATCAGAAGACGGTTGTCGACAAGGGTGGCACAATGCGACTCGGAGCCTACGACTGTCGTCTGCAACCCGGTTCGCGAGCCGCCAAGGCTTACGGATGCACCGATGTGAAGGAGCGCCACCGTCATCGTTTTGAATTCAACAATGAATACCGCGAGCGTTTCGAGGCCGCCGGCATGCGGTGTGTGGGCGAAAACCCTGCCACCCGCCTTGTCGAGGTCGTGGAGCTGCCCGACCACCGTTGGTTTATCGGTACGCAGTATCACCCTGAATACTCTTCGACGGTACTCAATCCCAACCCTCTCTTCCTCGACTTCATTAAAGCTGCAATCGCATATAAACACGAAAAGAAATAATGGATAAGAACACAATGTACGGATTGCTCCTGATGGGAGCTGTCATCCTTGGCTTCATGTGGCTCAACCAGCCCGACCCCAAGCCCGACAGTATTGCTCCCGCCGAGCAGATAACCGCAGAACAGGCCGAGGCGATGGCCGATGCACAGCTCGCTTCATCGCTCGACACGCTCACTCCGGCCGAAACTTCGATGCTGGCCGCCGCCGTTCACCAGTACGGAACTCCCGACTCGGTGTCAGGCCGCGTAACGATGCAAAATTCAAAGGTGGATCTTGTATCCGACGGATACCTGTTGACCGGCTCGGTCAATGTCGACGGAAAGAGGGTAGACATTGCCGACCTCTCCAATCCTGCTGCCGCAGGGCTTTCACCCGTCATCGCCTCAAAGGCTGTGAAGTTGCTTAAGACTACAACCCGTGAGCTTACCCAGTATCAGGGATTTGCGCGTTACCTGCAGGGTGACAGTTCGACTGTGCGTCTTGAAAATGAATACATCGCGCTCGACCTCTCCAACAAGGGCGGCATAATATCGCGTGCCGAGCTGAAGGACTACAAGTCCTATAAGGGCGGCAATGTCGTGGTGTTTGAGGGCGACGACAACGGTTACTCATTTATCCTCAACTCGGCCGACCGTGAGTTTGACACCCGCAACTTCTTCTTTGAACCGGTTCAGGAGAGCGACACTACGGTGTTGATGACGCTCAATCTCGGAAACGGCGCATCGTTTGGAATGCGTTACACCCTTCTCCCCGAAAGTTACGTGGTGAGAATGGAGGTTGTGCAGAACGGCATGCAGTCGGTTATTCCGTCAAGTGTGGCGACTATGGACTTCCTTTGGCATCAGAAGATGATAAGGCAAGAGGAGGGCCGCATGTTTGAGGAGCGTAACTCAGGATTGTATTATATGTATGCCGGAGGCGGTGTCGAAAACCTCAGCGAGTCGTCAAATGACGATGAGGAGGTCAACGAGCGCATCAAGTGGATAGGATTCAAGAATCAGTTCTTCTCGATGGCGTTTATAGCTCGAGGCACGTTCAATAACGCCAATCTCACATCAAAGATACTATCAAAGAGCCAGCCCGGCTACCTGAAGGAACTTGAGGCCGTTTCGTCGGTCGACTACAACGCTTCCAACCCCATGCCGGCGCAGTTTGACATTCTCATCGGCCCCAACCTCTATCCCATGTTGTCGGGACTTGATGACAAGCTGAACGACGGCGAGGATCTTCACTTGACACGACTTATTCCTCTCGGATGGACTCTCTTCCGCTGGATCAACACCTGGATTGTGATTCCCGTATTTGACATCCTTGGCAAGTGGTTTACCAACTACGGTGTCATCATCCTGTTGCTCACAATCTTCATCAAGATCATCATCTTCCCCTTCACCTATAAGAGCTACATGTCGCAGGCCAAGATGCGCTTGCTCGCTCCCGAGATAAAGGAAATCAATGAAAAGTATCCCGGTCAGGAGAATGCCATGACCCGTCAGCAAAAGACGATGGAACTTTACTCGCGTGCCGGTGCTAATCCCATGGCGGGCTGTCTGCCCATGTTGCTGCAGATGCCGGTGCTTATCGCCATGTTCACCTTCTTCCCCTCGTGTATAGAGCTGCGTGGCGAGCCCTTCCTTTGGGTTAAGGACCTGTCGGCTCCCGACGCCATCATCACCTGGAGCGGCAACATTCCCTTGGTCACTGAGTACTTCGGCAACCATCTGTCGCTGTTCTGTCTTCTCATGACCGTGACCAACATCATCTACACTAAGGTCACGATGCAGAATCAGCCTTCGGGAGCGTCGATGCCCGGCATGAAGTGGATGATGTATCTGATGCCTTTGATGTTCCTCGTCTTCTTCAACAACTATGCCGCAGGTCTTTCCTACTACTACTTCCTGTCGCTGTTGATCACAATCGTGCAGACCTATGTGTTCCGTCACGTTGTAAATGAGGAGAAGATGCGTGCCAAGATGCAGGAAGCTTCCAAGAAGCCCCGCAAAAAGTCGGGTTTCATGGCCCGTCTTGAAGAGGCCCAGCGTCAGCAGCAGGCTATGCTCCGCGAGCAGGAGAAGCGTAAAAAGGGTGCCAACCGCCGATAAAGCGGCTCGCCGATATGATTTAAATCAGTTGATTAGCTATGAATAATTTCGTGTTCTGGAGCCCGACCAAGTTCGTTTTCGGGCGTGACACCGAAAGCCGCACCGGAGCCTTGGCTCGTGAGTTTGGCGGCCGCAAGGTGCTGCTTGTCTACGGTGGCGGCTCGGTTGTGCGCAGCGGTTTGCTCGACCGGGTTAAGGCATCGCTTTCAGCGAGCGGTATCGAATGGGAGGAGATGGGCGGAATTCAGCCCAACCCCACCGACGACCGCGTCTATGAGGGGATTGAACTGGTGCGCTCGCGGAACATCGATATGCTCATTGCCGTGGGTGGCGGTTCGGTCATCGACACAGCCAAGGGCATCGCATGCGGAGTTCCCTACGAAGGCGACTTCTGGGACTTCTATTGCGGCAAAAAGATAGTGGAGAAGGCTCTCCCTGTGGGAGTCGTGCTCACCATCCCGGCTGCCGGAAGTGAAGGCTCGGGCAACTCGGTCATCACCAAGCGTGACGGACTCATAAAGCTCAGCCTGCGCACCGAAAGCGCCCTTCGCCCCAAGTTTGCGGTGATGAATCCCGAACTTACCTTCACGTTGCCTCCCTATCAGACCGCATGCGGCATCGTCGACATGATGGTCCACATCATGGAGCGTTATTTCACCAATACCCCTGATGTCGAGATTACCGACCGCGTGGCCGAGGGTGTGCTCACCGCGATAATGGAGGAGGCTCCCAAAGTGATGTGCGACCCCGAGAACTATGAGGCGCGTGCCAACATCATGTGGAGCGGCACTCTCGCCCATAACGGAGTGTGCGGCACAGGCCGTGCCGAGGATTGGTCGTCACACTTTATCGAACATGAGATAAGCGCTATATACAACGTTGCCCACGGAGCCGGACTTGCCGTCGTGGTTCCCGCATGGATGCAGTATGTGGCCGGTGTCAATCCCGTCAAGGTGGCGCAGTTTGCCCGCCGAGTCATGGGTGTCGTGTCGCAGGGCGATGACAGGTCGGTAGCAGCCGAAGGCATCAAGCGTCTTAAGGATTTCTTCATGAGCATAGGTATGCCCGTTACATTCAAGGAGCTCGGCATCGACAATCCCGACATCGAGCGACTTGTTGCAAAGCTTCACGAGCACAAGGGTGAACGCATCGGCGGTTATGTCAAGCTTTCGGCCGATGACACCATAAAGATATATGAGATGATGCAGTGACGCTCAGGTCACGGCACATATACGACTTTTTAGGAGAGCCTGAATGTGTACTTCAATGACGGAGTGCATCCCAGGCTCTCCTTGAATTTACTTAGACCTTCATTTACTCCGTCGCCACTGTCGACAGGCCCGAAGTCGAGCATCCTCGCTCCCTTGGCCTTGTAGTGACGCATCATGTGGAGCGCGAGAAGATTCATGGCTCCCGGATGACGGTGTTCGGGCAGGTCGCCCCAGTTGATGAGCTGCACTATTCCCGGGGCTGTGTGGTGCAGCTGGGCGGCTGCTATGTCGATTCCGTCAAGAGTCACTATGAAGAAGTCGCTGCCGGCCACCGGTGCGGTCGCCATGAAGTCGTGCAGCGACATTCGCAGCTCCCTCCCTTTTGCGTTATGATTGGCAAGTATCAGGTTGTAGTTGCGCGTTATTTCACTCTCGATTGCGGGTTGCCTGGTGATTGTGTAGTGTGACATCAACGCTCGCCCTATGCTCCACCGCGATTTGTGCGACATCAGCTCGACAGGGTCGAGGTGACGCATAAGGTCGGCCGCGTAGTTGAGGTGGGGCGTTATCTCGATGCCGGGTGTCGACATTAACGAGTAGGCGCATTTTATGGCGGCGTTGTCGCCGTAACATTCGGGGGGCAGTGTCACGACAAGCGATCGTTCCTGCGATTTAGTGAATGTGCAAAGCGTCTTGACTGCGTTGTCGATGCATCGGAACGACTGACGGCGGTTGACCGTCAATCCGCCGAACGGGGCCGACCACGGTGACATGATGGCTCCGTCACGCTCGCCCGCAATCATGCCGCAGCGCAACCTCCCTCCGTCATATAACGCAAGGTATAGCACATCGTCACACTTGCCGCGGTTCAGCTCTGAAAATTGGACTGAATTGTAGATGTGTCCCGGATGTGGGAATGCACGACGGTAGCTGTCGGAATCGAGTCGTTGTATATGCATCGTTGGGCTTTTGTCGTCACAATATTACGAAAAATAGTTCATATCCGCAATCTCCCGACATTGAATAAGCAATATTGAGCGTTGAGTAACGTTGGATTTATGTAGACGCTTACACTATGATAAATCGTTTTCTCAACATATTTCTTATAATTGTGCTTCTTGCCGTTGCGAGCGGTTGCATCGAGGATGGATTCACCGATGATTCGTCGGCCCGTCCCGAGTTTTCGGTCGACACCCTCAATCTTGGACTCACATTCACTGGCGAGCTCACACCCGTCCACAGTTTCAGGGTTTACAATCGTCACGACCGCAATCTGCTCATAAGCCGCATTGCGCTGCGTGACGGCAGTGACGCCTATCGGCTGAATGTCGACGGCGTTGCCGGCAAGGAGTTTACCGATGTAGCCATAAGGCCGCACGACTCCATCTACGTGTTTGTCGACGCACAGTTTCCTCCTGTGGGGCGCGACGGCAAGCTCACCGTTAAGTCGCTCCTCGACTTCGAGGTCAACGGCGGTCGCTCCACGGTGGTGTTGAGTGCCGAGTGCATCGATGTGACTGTCGTTCAGGCTTCGGTGTTGTCGGCCGACGCCCTTTGGTCGGGAGCTTATCATGTAATGGGTGATGTGACGGTTGCTTCAGGCGTGACATTGAATCTCGCCGAGGGCTCGACGCTCTACTTCCACGACAAGGCATCGCTTAATGTCGAGGGTGCCGTTGTAGCCGATGGAACTCCCGAAAAGCCGGTTGTGATGTGTGGCGACCGCAACGGAACGATGGTGGGCCGCATCCCCTACGACATTGTGCCTGGGCAATGGGGCGGTGTCACTTTCGCAGGCCCCGGGAGCCGGTTGTCGCACACTGTTGTGCGCAACACCTCATCGGGCATTGCCGTGACGGGCGGTGAGCTCTCAATGCTTAACTGTGTCGTGCGCAACTCGCGTGAAAGCATCATCTCCGTTACCGATGCCGAGGTCAAGGCTGTGGGATGTGAATTTGCCGACGCACCCGAAGGGGTTGTGACGCTCGACGGCCGCGCCCGATTGACAATGAATCACTGCACTGTCGCCAACAGCTACCTGTTTGCTCCCGTGACGGGCGCTCTGCTTGAGCTGAAAGATGACGGAGTGTCATGCCACATAACCAACTCCATCGTCTACGGCAACGGCCCGATGATGAACACTAAATCGCCCGCCTCGGGTGATGTCACGCTACGGTGTTGTCTTGTGGGAACTGACGGCAGCGACGATGACACGTTCATCGACATGCTATGGAACTCCGATCCCATGTTCATTACCGACACCGACCGTTATATATTCGACTATCGCGTCGGTCCCGGTTCTCCTGCTTTGGGAGCCGCCGACGCGTCACTTACCTTGCCCGAGGCCGTGCGTGATTTCTACGGCCGTGAGCGAGGCTCGACACCCGATCTCGGTGCCTACGAGCATTGATATGGAATCATTAATATGCTATGATTCCATATCGTTAGAGTGTTACATACCGGCGTATGATTTTACTGTAGGGCTTTCAACATCGACTCCAAATTCACGGGCACGGGCCATGATAGCGCGTGCAAGCTTCGGCTTCAGGTCATCGGGACAATAACGGAAATAGGCTTCGGCAGCGCGCACATGTGCTGCATCGGGCATTGGGTATTCACGCCTTTCAGGAAGTCCGAACACCTCATCGGGCAGTTCTTTCTTCTCTTCATAACTTAATCGGTCGGTCATAATAATATTGATATTAATAGGTTACTTCTATCTTAAAGTAACATATACGGGAAAGCATCGGTGTGCCTCCCAATCTATTATTATGCTTTATTAACAGTATCAGTTTCCGTCGGCGCTTATTGCGGCAAGTAACGCCGCAAGTAATAGATATATTTTCATGGGGAGATTATATTAGTTAAGATTTTTTGTGATTTGAAAATTGCAAGACGAAAAAAATACATATCTTTGTACTTGGTGAATGTGGCGATACGGGTTGTAATTTGTAATCAGGTGTCCCGAATTATTGCATTTATGGCTGGTCGCCGATTTTTAAACCGCTAAATATTCATGGACTCACATTATGATTAAAAAAATTGTATTGTTGATAGGAATGTGTCTGTTGTCGCTTCAGCTATTCGCGCTTGAAGGCAAACGGCTGCTTATCCTTAATTCCTATAATGAAGGTGCGCCGTGGGCGCAGGAAATCATAAATCCTATAATGCGTGAGGTGTCCAACCGCGACGGCTTTCAGGCCGTGGAGGTGGTGCATCTCAACAGCACCCTGATTCATAACGACAAGGACTTCGACAATATGTCGCGAGGCATATTCGACCGTTTTGTCGACCGTAAGCCCGACTACCTGGTGCTTGTGGGCGACTTTGCGTTCACGCTGCGCGACAGCATAGTCGAGCGATGGGGCGATGTGCCCATGCTGCTTGTGGTCCAGTCGGAGCAGTACGGAATGCGTGACTACTATTACACCTACATCGATGAAAATGAGGCGATGAATCCCGACAAGCTCTATCCGCTTGAGTCGATTCACGACGACTACAACTTCTCGATAGTGGTGACACCCAATCTCTACAAGGAAACGGTCGACATGATGGCCTACATGTTCCCCGACATGAACAAGCTTGTCTTTGTGGCCGATGCGCTCTACCAGAACAGGCAACTGAATCAACAGTTGCGTGAATATCTCTCGAAGGAGTACCCCGACATGGACTATGAATGGCTCGTGGCCAACGAGGAGAACAGCCGCGCACTGCAGCAGTATCTCAACAATACCGACCACAACATAGGAATGTTGTTGTCGACATGGTTCTTTGAGCGAATGACGGTGCACGGACATCCGCAGCTGATTGCCGGAGAGGCGAGGATGATATCGGGTGCCCACCGACCGGTGTTCGGACTGCGTGCCGCCTATCTAAACTACGGAATAACGGGCGGATATTTCCCGTCGCCCGACGAGATGCAGAAGAAGATTCATGCCGGACTGCTTGACCTTATATCGGACAAGGACATGAGAAAGGTGCCGTTCAGGAAGGTGGCCGACTCCTATCCGATTGTCAACTACAACCACCTGATGCGTGACGGCATTCCCGAAAGCTCGTGTCAGCCCGGCACCGTGTTCATGAACCGCCCCAAGAGCGCATGGGAGCTATATCACACTTACATAATCGCCGGCGGAATCGTGCTGCTGGCTATTATGGCCGTGATTGTGGCGAGAGTTATGTTTCAGAACCGCAGGATTGCGATGTTACGCGCCCACGAGCGACTGCTCAACAACATGCCGGTGGGATTTTCGCAGGCAAAGGTGGTGCGAGGCAATGACGGCAATGTCGTCGACATCGAATATCACGGCGGTAACGCTATGTTCAGGGAGTTGCTGAAGAGGAACGCTTTGCCGGGGAAGCCCGACAAACTCTTTGACGCCGATTTCATCGCCAAGATTGTGGAGCGGCTTCTGCACCGCCGCCGGTCAGTGCGCTTTTCCTACAATTTCCCGTACACCGATGTCACCTACGAGTTTCTGATAAGCATAGGCAACGAGGTCAACAAGGTGGTGGATGATGTAAACGTGTTTGCCGTCGACATAACCGAAAAGTGCAACGCCGAGCGTGATTTGCGGGAATTTGCCCACAAGCTCGACGTGACGATGAACGTAGCCCACATAATACCCTGGCGCTGGGACATACGCAAGCACAAAATCATGTGCGAGGCCATGAGAATGCTTCGCCGAAGCCACTACAACGTTACGGCCATGGCCGAGGATGTGAGGGTGATAAACGAGGAGGATTATCTGAACTGCATACATCCCGACGACATGGAGCGCGTGTGTGATGTCTATCGCCGCTTTGTCGAGGGCCGGCTGGAGTATATCAAGATGGAGTATCGATTTATACGCAGGAAGCCGAAGTGTGACATGGTTGAGTGGATTGAGGTGTGTGCCGCCGTGACCGAACGCGACGACAACGGAATGCCCACGGTACTGATAGGGTCGATGCTGCTGATTACCGAGCGCAAACGCCAGGAGGAGATGCTGATTGCAGCGCGTGAAAGGGCTGCCGAGGCCGACAAGCTGAAGATGGCCTTCCTCGCCAACATGAGCCACGAGATACGCACCCCGCTGAACGCCATTGTGGGATTCTCCAACTTGCTCGCCAAGACTGTCGATGCCGACAAGAAGCAGCGGTTTATCAACATCATAAACAAGAACAACCAGATGCTGCTAAAACTGATCGGCGATGTGCTTGATATGGCCAAGGTTGAGTCCAACACCCTCGACTTCAACTTCCGTCCCACCGACCTGAATCATCTGATACAGGAGGTCGACAGCACAATGCGTATCAAGCTCAGCAACGATGTGATGCTGAACTATGTGCTCGGAGCTCCCGACTGCATAATCGACACCGACCCCGACCGCCTTAACCAGGTGCTGATGAATTTGCTTAACAATGCGGCAAAGTTCACCACCAAGGGCAGCATAACATTCGGATATGAGCTGCGTGACGATGAGATATATTTCTATGTGCGTGACACCGGAATAGGCATTCCCGATCAGGATGCCGAGCGGCTCTTCTCGCGCTTCACCAAACTCAACAACTTCATTCCCGGCACCGGACTCGGACTGTCGATAAGCAAGAGTATCGTCGAGATGCTCGGAGGCAGCATAGGGGTGAAGTCGGCCGGACATAACCGAGGCTCGATTTTCTGGTTCACGATTCCCAATAAGCAGGTTTCGGCTATGTCGGAAATAAATGAGATCTATTTTAGAGAAGTAAATTAGCAACCAAAACGTATATAAAGCACAATACAATTATGTCATTTGAATTTGATTCAAAGCCGGCTAAAGTGGAGGTCGATGTGAACGAGTTCATAATGTCGATTGCCGGCGCGGCGGCCAAGAGGGTGCCTTCGCGCACAATTCTGAATCACGTGCTCGGAGCCGTGAGGTGTAAAGTCAACACCGACCCCGAGCTGCTGTCGCAGGTCATGTTAAATCTTCTCGACAATGCCTGCAATTTTACTTCGCGCGGCAGCATAACTTTCGGCTACGAGATGCTGCCTGATGCGGTGTGTATCTTTGTAAGGGATACCGGCGCGGGAATATCGACGGAAAGGCAGATGACGCTGTTTGACCCGACCGACGGCAACAGGCACGGGCTTGCCCTCTGCAAGGATATCGTCGAGTCGCTGCACGGGGAAATAGGAGTGGAGTCGGACGGAGAGGGAAAAGGCTCGCAATTCTGGTTCACTCTGCCGGTCAAGGCCGCTGAAGAGGCCGATGAGGCTGAGCAGCGTGATGTCACGCCTGCGCCCGTTTTCGAGAAGCCGCGTGACGCAAGCAGGCCCACGATTCTTGTCGCCGAGGATAACGACAGCAACTACTTCCTTGTGTCGTCGATACTCGAGGATGAGTACAATCTCATCCATGCACATAACGGCAATGAGGCCGTAGAGCTCTTTGCCGAATACAATCCGCATCTTGTGCTGATGGACATAAGCATGCCCGATATGGACGGATATGAAGCTACATCCATCATACGGTGCAGCAATACCGATGTGCCCATAATCGCCGTTACGGCCTACGCATTCCAGGCCGACCGCCTGCGCATAATGGATAGCGGCTTCAACGGATACATTTCCAAGCCCATCGACGCCGACCACCTCATGACGGAGATTGCCCGCCTTCTGAACAACGGCCGGTAGCCTCGGGTGTGTCGGGCGTGAGCCTGCCCGTGGGGCCGGAGGATGTTGGGCGGCGGGTATAAAGAATGAGGGCGTCAGAATTGATTCTGACGCCCTCGCTTGCTTATTGTCGGGGTGACTAGACTCGAACTAGCGACCTCACGCCCCCCAGACGCGTACTCTAACCAACTGAGCTACACCCCGATTTCTGAAAAGCGATGCAAAGATACTCACTATTTTTTTACGATGCAAGAAAACCGCCGCAAATCTGCCTAATTTTACTTATTTTAACAGTTGAAAACTCTCCGTGACGCTTAGACCCCGTACCTTAACGTTAACAAATATTGGGCCGCGAGGTCTTAATCGCGGGTGTAAAAAAGATTTGTATATAACGCGTTTTTTTTGTAATTTTGTTTGCCCTTTTAGGGCGTTTGACTACGCATTCAGCGTTTGCGTAAAATATTGTAATTCAAGAAATAAAATCTACAATAATAAATTTATGTCAGAACAAAGAGAAGAGTACGGTGCAAGTAGCATCCAGGTCCTTGAAGGTCTTGAGGCTGTGCGTAAGCGCCCGGCGATGTACATCGGAGATATCAGCGTTAAGGGTCTGCATCATTTGGTGTACGAGGTCGTGGACAACTCAATTGACGAGGCTCTTGCCGGTTATGCAACACACATTGACGTCACAATCAACGAAGATAATTCAATAACGGTTATCGATAACGGTCGAGGCATACCCGTCGACATGCACGAGAAGGAGCACAAGAGCGCTCTTGAGGTCGTGCTCACCGTGCTTCATGCGGGAGGTAAGTTTGACAAAGGTTCCTATAAGGTTTCGGGCGGTCTGCACGGCGTGGGCGTGAGCTGCGTTAACGCACTCTCTACCTATCTGCGCGCCGAGGTGCATCGCGACGGAAAGGCATACATGCAGGAGTATTCATGCGGAAAGCCCATCACCGATCTGAAGATAATCGGCGACAGCACCCACACTGGTACAAGCATAACGTTCAAGCCCGACGACAGCATATTCACCGTTACGGTCTACGACTACAACACCCTGGCCAATCGTCTTCGCGACCTGGCATTCCTTAACGCCGGCATCACGCTGACTCTTACCGACAAGCGTCAGGTCGACGAAAACGGCGAGTACAAGAAGGAGCTATTCTACAGCGAAACCGGTCTTGAGGAGTTTGTGCAGTACATCGATTCGAGCAAGGAGTCGTTGATAAACGATGTCATACACCTCACAACCGAGCGTCAGGGCATCCCCGTAGAGGTGGCATTGACCTACAACACCACCTACAACGAGAATGTATATTCATTTGTCAACAACATAAACACCATAGAGGGCGGTACCCACCTGACCGGATTCCGTCGCGGACTCACTTCGACACTCAAGAAGTATGCCGAGGACAGCAAGATGCTCGACAAGGTTAAAATCGACATTTCGAGCGATGACTTCCGTGAAGGACTTACGGCCGTAGTGTCGGTAAAGGTGATGGAGCCTCAGTTTGAGGGCCAGACCAAGACCAAGCTCGGCAACAACGAGGTGATAGGAGCCGTGCAGACTGCCGTGAGCGATGCCTTGCGCACCTATCTCGAAGAGCATCCCCGTCAGGCCAAGCTGATTGTCGACAAGGTGATACTTGCCGCCACCGCCCGTCACGCCGCCTATAACGCACGAAAGAATGTGCAGCGCAAGTCGCCGCTTTGTGGCGGAGGCCTTCCCGGTAAACTCGCCGACTGCTCGTCGCGCACAGCCGAGGATTGCGAACTTTTCATCGTCGAGGGAGATTCGGCAGGCGGTACAGCCAAGCAGGGCCGCGACCGCACCTATCAGGCCATTTTGCCCTTGCGCGGTAAGATCCTGAATGTCGAGAAGGCTATGGACCACAAGATATTCGACAACAAGGAAATCACCAGCCTGTTCCGCGCAATGCGTGTGACTATAGGCACCGAGGAGGATTCCAAGGCGGTGAACCTTGAAAAGCTTGCCTACCACAAGATTATAATCATGACCGATGCCGATGTCGACGGAAGCCACATCGCCACACTGCTCATGACATTCTTCTTCCGCCGCATGCGTCCCGTTATAGAGAACGGCTACCTTTATCTTGCAACACCGCCGTTGTACAAGTGTACACGAGGCAAGGTCGAGGAGTATTGCTGGACCGATCAGCAGGTGCAGGCGTTTATTGCTACCAACGGTGACAAGACCAAGGTGATGCGCTATAAGGGACTTGGTGAGATGAGCGCACAGGAGCTGCGTGACACTACCATGGCCCGCGAGCACCGACTGCTGAAGCAGGTTACGATAAACGACGCTGCTGAAGCCGATCGCATTTTCTCGATGCTGATGGGCGAGGATGTTCCGCCGCGTCGCGATTTCATCGAGGAGAACGCCAACTATGCCAACATTGACGCATAGTAGAGCGTTACTTATTGTAAATACTGACATTGGACACTAACTAAAATTCATTTGTATATGGCTACAGCACCAAAGCATACCCGGCGCAAGGTTACGCGTGAATTATACGCGATGATTGATGATTTTATCGACAATCAGGGTAACAAGACATTCAATTACAAGCAGGTGTCGCATGCTATCGGGGCTGATACCCCACAGGCACAGAAAGCTGTAGCCATGCGCCTTGCCGAGATGGAGTTTGACGGTGAGCTGATTGAGGTGACTCCCGGTAAATACAAGGCTCCCAACCGGGGCAATGTGGCTACCGGAGTATTCACCCGACGCAGCAACGGCAAGAACACCGTGATTCTCGACGGTGACGATGAGGGAATATTCGTTGCCGAGCGCAATTCGATGCACGCCCTCAACGGCGACAAGGTGAAGGTTCTCGTGGCCGCCCGACGCAAAGGTGTTGAGCCCGAGTGCAAGGTGCTCGAAATTATCGAGAAGAACGATCAGGTGTTTATTGGCGCACTCACTGTCGAGCGTCACTACGGCACATTGTCGACCGACTCAAAGTTCCTGGCAACCGACATCTTCATTCCGCGCGGAAAGCTGAAAGGCGGCAAGACCGGCGACAAGGCCATCGTGCGCATAACCGACTGGCCCGACGATGCAAAGAATCCTCACGGCGAGGTGGTTGACATCCTTGGCCGCAACGGCGAGAACAACGCCGAGATGCATGCCATATTGGCCGAATTCGGACTCCCTTACCACTATCCCGAGCAGGTGGAGCGTGCCGCCGAGAAAATCGATGCCGGCATAACCCCGGCCGAGATTGCCCGCCGAGTCGACATGCGCGATGTGACCACATTCACCATCGACCCGCGTGACGCAAAGGACTTTGACGACGCGCTTTCGCTGCGCCGACTGCCCAACGGAAACTGGGAGGCCGGAGTGCACATTGCCGATGTGACGCATTACGTGCGTCCCGAGAGCGCCCTCGACAAGGAGGCTCAGAAACGCGCCACCTCGGTCTATCTTGTCGACCGCGTGGTGCCCATGCTTCCCGAACACCTCAGTAACGGAATATGCTCGCTGCGCCCCGACGAGGAGAAGCTCACCTTCTCATGCGTCTTTGAGATGGACGGTGACGCAAATGTGATCAAGAGTTCGATTTGCCGCACGGTAATCAAGTCAAACCGTCGATTCACTTATGAGGAGGCTCAGGAGATAATCGAAACTGGCACAGGCGACTATGCCGAGGAGATACTCGAACTTGACAAGCTCGCCAAGATTCTGCGCCGCCGCCGTTATGAAAACGGCTCGGTGGAATTTGACCGCGAGGAGGTGCGATTTGACATTGACGAAAACGGCCATCCGGTCGATGTGTTCTTCAAAGTGTCGAAAGACTCCAACAAGCTTATCGAGGAGTTCATGCTGCTTGCCAACCGCACTGTGGCCCAGCGTATCGGCCAGCCCAAGGATAAGAAGAAGCCCAAGGCATTTGTCTACCGCGTGCATGACAAACCCGACGACATGAAGCTTGTCGACCTTGCCGCAATAGCCCGCAACTTCGGATACAAGATAAAGACCTCGGGCACTGCCAAGGAGATCAACAAGTCGATCAACAAGATGCTTGTCGACATAAAGGGCAAGGGTGAGGAGAATCTGCTTTCGGTTCTTGCCATCCGCTCCATGGCGAAGGCCGTCTACTCGACCGACAACATAGGCCACTACGGACTTGGATTTGACTACTACACCCACTTCACATCACCCATACGCCGCTATCCCGACATGATGGTTCACCGCCTGTTGGAGAAGTATCTTGACGGAGGACGCAGTGTCAATCAGCCCAAGCTTGAAGAGCAGTGCAAGCATTCAAGCGACATGGAGCAGCTTGCCGCCAACGCCGAGCGTGCTTCGATAAAGTATAAGCAGGTCGAATATCTTGCCGACCGACTCGGCGAGATGTACGACGGCGTCATTTCGGGCGTTACCGAGTGGGGACTCTATGTCGAGCTGAACGAAAACAAGTGTGAGGGCCTTGTCCCCATTCGTGACCTGGCCGATGACTACTACGACTTTGACGAGCGCAACTACTGCCTTGTGGGCCGACGCACCAAGACCCGTTATCGCCTTGGCGATGAGGTGAAAGTGCAGGTGGCGCGTGCCAATGTGGAGCGCAAGATGGTCGACTTCGCGCTTATCGACGACAAGGGTCGCCCTGCTGCCGATGACAATGCCGGAAACGATGTGACGGCAAAGGAGGCATTGGGCAACAGCGACAAGCTCAAGAAGGGCCCGCGCCGCGCCAAGCAGCAACGCACCCGTCGTCGCTGATCGGGCCGCGCCCGGGAGTTGACGCTTCACGCCTGTCATTATAAATTGGATTCACTATTAAATTTATACAACTATGAGATTTCTGATAGCCGTAATGTCGATTATGATGTTTGTGTTTGCAGCATGTGCCAACGGAGGCCATGCGACAAATGCAGTCAAGGCCGAATCCTCGCCGGTGTCGACGGCTCCGGCTGTCGAGGAGCTGCCTCTGCCTTCGGTGCCCTCCACGTTGACGGCTCCCGAGGAGCGTGCCGCCTATATAGTGTCGCATTTTTGGGACGCTATGGATTTCGGCGACACGATACGCAGCCACAATCAGGATTTCATGGAGCAGAATTTTGCCAACTACATCAGCCTGTTCCCTTATACCGACAACGCCGTGCTGGCAACCTGTGTCAGCGACCTGCTGCTAAAGGCCCAAGCCGATGAGGGGGCTTACAATCTGCTTGCCGACATTGCCGACAAGTACCTCTACGATCCCGAGTCGCCTATGCTCAATGAGGAGTATTACATCCTGTTCCTCGATGCGATAACCGGTTCCGACTACATGGACAAGACGCGCCGTTCAAAGTATGCCTATCAGCTTGAGGATGCTTCCAAAAACCGTCAGGGACACAAGGCCACCGATTTTGAGTTTGTCGACAGCAAGGGCCGCAGGTCGACGCTGTATGCCGCCGCCGACGGTCACAGTTACAGGCTTGTGATTTTTTACGACCCCGAGTGCGAGCATTGTGAGGAAACGATTGAGTTCCTGAAAGGAAATCAGTCGTTGAAAAATGCCGTTGCCGACGGAAAGATGAAGGTGATCGCCGTGTATGCCGATGGCGACGAATCGGTTTGGGAGGGTGCGAAGGGCTCTCTGCCGGCCGAGTGGGTCAACTCCTATTCACCCGACGGAGCCATTGAGGGCGAGGAGCTCTACGTGTTGAGAGCCATGCCTACGCTCTATGTCATCGCTCCCGACAACACCGTTGCGCTGAAGGATCCGTCGGACCGCATGGTTGTACAATTCATCGAGAAAGCATTAAAGTAGGCGCAGAGAAACAATTACCTGCCGCCGTTGTTTATAATTTGACATTAAGTCGTTGCACGGCAATAAAATGCGTGAGCATTGCCGTTATGTGGCTTAAAAATGTTAAATTTGCATTTTAAAATTATTAATATGGGAAGACTTGTAGCTATCGTAGGACGCCCCAATGTGGGTAAATCAACCCTTTTCAACCGCCTTACACAGACTCGTACCGCGATTGTAAACGACACCGCCGGTACCACGCGTGACCGGCAGTATGGCAAGGTCGACTGGTGCGGTAAGGAATTTTCAATTGTCGACACCGGCGGATGGGTGGTCAACTCCGACGATATCTTTGAAAGCGAGATAAACAAGCAGGTACACCTTGCAATCGAGGAGGCCGATGTAATATTGTTTGTCGTGGACGCCATGAACGGCGTTACCGACCTTGACGACCATGTGGCCGAAATATTGCGACGCTCCAAGAAGCCGGTGATACTTGTTGCCAACAAGGTCGATTCCAACGATTGGCTCTACAACGTGCCTGAGTTCTATTCGCTCGGGCTTGGAGAACCCTATCCCGTGTCGGCTTCCAACGGCTCGGGCACAGGCGACCTGCTCGACGAGGTGGTGAAGGATCTTCCCGAAGAGGACGACACCGAGGAGCAGCTTGAGCGCATACCGCGTTTTGCCATTGTTGGCCGTCCCAACGCCGGAAAGTCGTCGATAATCAATTCGTTCATCGGCGAGGACCGCAATATAGTGACCGATATCGCCGGCACGACCCGCGATTCGATATATACGCGATACAACAAGTTCGGCTTCGACTTCTATCTTGTCGACACCGCCGGAATACGCAAGAAAACCAAGGTAAACGAGGACATCGAGTACTACTCGGTTATCCGCTCGATACGCGCCATCGAGGCATCGGATGTGTGCATCCTCATGATTGATGCCACGCGAGGCATCGAAAGTCAGGATGTGAGCATCTTCTCGCTGATTCAGCGCAACAAGAAGGGACTGGTGGTGTGTGTCAACAAGTGGGACCTCGTCGAGGACAAGTCGCAGAAGGCAATCGACTTCTTCGCCAATTCCATAAGGCAGCGCTTCGCCCCGTTCACCGATTTCCCGATAATATTCGGTTCGGCCCTGACCAAGCAGCGCATATACAAGGTGATTGAAACCGCGGTCGATGTCTACAAGAACCGCGAGCGCGTCATCCCCACCTCGCAGCTCAATGTCTACATGCAGGAGGTTATAGGTGCTTATCCTCCGCCGGCCAATAAGGGAAAATATATCAAAATCAAGTATGTTACAATGCTGAAGGAGTCGATGATTCCCACATTTGTATTCTTCTGCAATCTTCCGCAGTGGGTCAAGGATCCCTATCGACGCTATCTTGAGAATAAGATAAGGGAGAAGTGGGACTTCAGCGGTACGCCCATAAATATATTCATGCGCGAGAAATAGCATGACATGCACCTTGACATAACGCGTTTACTGTAATTTAAGAGAACTGAACAATGAAGACATTTGAAGAATTGGGCGTACGTGACGACTTGCGCAAAGCCATCGAGGAGCTCGGATTTGAGAATCCGATGCCGGTGCAGGAGAAGGTGATTCCCCACCTGCTGAATGAGGATGGTGATGTAGTTGCGCTTGCGCAGACCGGAACGGGAAAAACCGCGGCTTTCGGGCTGCCGGTGCTGCAGCGCATCGACATATCGCTCAATGTACCCCAGGCGCTGATTATAGCTCCCACACGCGAGCTGTGCCTGCAGATAGGAAGTGACCTGGCCGACTTTTCCAAATACATTCCCCGCCTTGAGGTGCTTCCCGTCTACGGAGGTTCAAGCATTGAAAGCCAGATACGCAGTCTTAAGCGAGGAGTGCAGGTGATAGTGGCTACACCGGGCCGACTCATCGACCTCATAAACCGTGGCGTGGTGAAGCTCGACGATGTACACACCGTGATTCTTGACGAGGCCGACGAGATGCTCAACATGGGCTTTGTCGACGACATAAACGACATCCTGAGCCATGTGCCCGAAAATCGCAAGATGCTCCTCTTCTCGGCTACAATGCCGCAGGAGATTGCCAAAATCGCCGCCAAGTACATGCACAACCCCCAGGAGTTTGTGATAGGCACCAAGAACGAAGGTGCCGAGAACGTAAAGCATGTCTACTACATGGTGAATGCCCGCGACAAATATCTCGCGCTTAAACGCATAGCCGACGACAATCCCAATATATACGGAATCATATTCTGCCGCACCCGCAAGGAAACCCAGGAGGTGGCCGACTGGCTGATTCAGGACGGATATAACGCCGACTCGCTGCACGGCGAGTTGTCGCAGACCCAGCGTGATGTGGTGATGAAGAAATTCCGCGACCATGTGCTGAGGCTCCTTGTTGCCACCGATGTTGCGGCGCGCGGCCTTGATGTGAGCAACCTCACTCATGTCATAAACTACGGCTTGCCCGACGACATAGCCACCTACACCCATCGTTCGGGCCGTACGAGCCGGCAAGACGGGTGTGTCAATCGCCATCATCCACTCTCGCGAGCGCAACAAGTTGCGTGAGATTGAGAAGCGCATCGGAAAGACTTTTGAGCGCAAGGAAGTGCCCACACCGGCCCACATCATCGAGAAGCAGCTTTACAATCTTGCCGACAGGCTTGAGCGCGTGAAGGTTGACGATGATGAAATTGCAAAATATCTGCCCGGAGTGAGCCGTAAGCTCGGATGGCTGTCGCAGGAGGACTTGCTTAAGCGCGTAGTTTCGCTGGAGTTCAACCGCCTTCTTGAATATTACAAGGATGCTCCCGCAATTGACTTTATCGATGAAAAACCGTCGAAGAAGGAGCGCAAGGAGCTGTCAAAGCCCCGCACCGCCGAAGAGAAGGATCGCCGCACGGCCGACCGTGGCATGGCCCGAATATATGTCAACGCCGGAAAGAGCGACGGATTCTATGCCGGAAATCTCATCGACATACTCAACCATTCGGTGCCGGGACCGCGTATCGATGTGGGTCGAATCGACCTGATGCCCGGTTATTCGCTGTTTGATGTCAAGAAGAATGATGCCCGCAGGGTGGTTGAGGCTTTGAACCACATCGACTTTGTGGGTCATAAGCTCTATGCCGAGATTGCCGATCCCGAAAAGGACTATTCGCGTGCAGCCACTCGTCGCAAGCGTGAGGCGGCATCGGCAGGTGCAGGCAAGCAGGCCAACGGCAACTTTGACAAGTTCATAAATAAGAAGGGGCGAAAAGGCTCACACAAGAAATAATAATCTCTCACTCATTGATTATGAATATCTTAAAGCAACTTTTTATAGGCGTGGTCGCCATGATTGCGGTAACGCCTTCGGCAATGGCTCAGCTTAAGTCGGTCGACGCTTTCACCAATGCGCCCATGTCGGTGTTCCCGTTACTTGACAAGAACGCACGCCTCGACATGGTCGACTACTTCAACAGCGGTTCGTCGACGGCCACTCAGAACTCATTGCAGGGCCGCTCGCGTGTTACCGAGCTGACCGACAACGACATAAAGATAGCCATGACCGATGCGTCGAGCTATCAGCTGTCGATTCTTCCCGATAAGAGCAACGGTGGTTGTATAGCGCTTATTTCAACTGTCGCTACTCCGGCTCCCGACAGCCGCATAACATTCTACTCTCCATCGTGGCAGCAATATGACACCAAGTCGAGGTTTGAAGCCCCTTCGATGACCGACTGGCTCACCGATGCCGGCCGCAAGACTCCCGACGAGGTCACCAATATGGTGCCGTTCATGCTGGCATCCTATACTTACGACCCGGCAACCTCGACGCTTACGCTGACCAATAATCTTAAGCAATTCCTCTCGGAGGACATATATTCGATGGTGGCTCCGCTGCTTCGCGAGCAGCTCGTCTACAAGTGGAACGGAAGCCGCATGGTTAAGCAGAAGTGAGCAAGTCGTGGCAAGTGGAAGCGTTGACCCTGTATCAGCTTAATCGGCGCATAGCCGAACTCGTCACCAATTCATCGACTCAGAATGTGTGGGTCACTGCCGAATTGAGCGATGTCGCCGTGCGCGGAGGGCACTGTTACATGGAGCTGCTGCAGAAGGACCCCGACACGGGTGCTACTGTGGCAAAGGCCCGTGCAGCCATCTGGGCCAACGTGTTTTCGCGATTGCGCTCCGACTTCTATATTGCCACCGGGCAGGATTTCGCCACCGGGCTTAAGGTCATGGTGAGGGCGTCGGTGTCGATGCATCCGGTGTACGGGATGTCGCTGGTCATCAATGCCGTAAATCCTGAGTACACCATGGGCGATCTTTTGCGCCGCCGCAAGGAGATGCTTGCCCGGCTGAAGGCCGAGGGAATCCTCGACATGAACCGCAGCCTATGCTGGAATGAGCCCCCGCTGCGCATTGCGATCGTGTCGGCCGAGGGCGCTGCCGGTTATGGCGATTTCATGAACCAGCTCAACGGCAATCAGCTTGGCCTTCGCTTCACGACCCGGTTGTTCCCGGCCATAATGCAGGGCGAGCGCACGGCTCAGAGCGTCATTGCCGCCCTTGGCCTTATCGCTGTCGAGCAGGAGCAATGGGACGGCGTGGTGATAATTCGCGGCGGTGGTGCCACAAGCGACTTGATGGGATTTGAGAACTATGACCTTGCTTCGGCTGTGGCTCAGTTTCCGCTTCCTGTGATTGTGGGAATTGGCCATGAGCGCGATGTGACGATACTGGACTATGTGGCCAATATACGCGTTAAGACCCCCACGGCTGCGGCCGAGTGGCTTATCGAGCAGGGTGCCATGGCGCTTGACCGCCTTGACCGCCTCGGCAACGACATAGTGCATGCCGTCAGGGAGCGTCTGGCAGGATGTAAGATTCAGCTCGGACAGATGGAGGGCGCCATTCCTTCGGTTGCCCGTGGAATGCTTGAGCGTTCCAACAATAAGATGGCGCGTTACGCGATGGCGTTGCAGTCGGTGGCGTCGAAGCGCATCATCCCGCAGCTGTCGCGTCTTGAGGCTTTGGAGTCGACACTCAAGCTGACGACGGCCAATGCCATAGAGCGTCGGTCGACCCGACTTGACTCGATGAACCGACTTCTCGACGCGCTGTCGCCTATGTCGACACTAAAACGAGGCTATTCAATAACACGCTTCAACGGTCATGCCGTGACAAATGAAGCCGACATCCCGGCGGGGGCAAGGCTTGAAACGACACTGGCCGAGGGAGTGATTGTTTCAATAAAACAATAACGCAATACGACGATGTCAAATACACCTGAATTCATCCCCGTAAAGGAACTTAGCTATAACAAGGCTGTGAGTGAGCTTGAGGATATACTGCGACAGATGCAAAGCGATGCGCTCGACATAGACCTCTTGGCCGCCTACACACGCCGAGCCACGGAGCTGCTGGCTGAATGCCGCAGCCGACTTACAGCTACCGACAAGGAGCTGCAGTCGATTCTGTCCAATGACAAATGACGCACCCTCCCGCCCGCGTGACGGCGCGCTCCGGCGTTGCATGTGATGTTATTGGTTGCCCAATAGATAATAATTCATAATTATTTCGCTATTGCGTCACGTGGATTGTGGCGGCTGCAAAATTTGTTGTAATTTTGTAGTCGTTAAACTCACCGAGTGCTTGCTACCTCGTAAAAAACAAGAATCATGAATCAATCAGTTCCCCGATTTACATTGCCTTTTCTGGTGCTCACTGTGCTATTCTGTGTGTGCCTTATAGTTTCCAACCTGATAGAGATAAAGACTGTCGACATCGGATTTGCCACAATCACGGCCGGCATGGTTGTCTTTCCGTTGAGTTATATCATCAATGACTGCATAGTCGAGGTGTACGGTTTCCGCAAGGCGCGCACCGTCATCTGGCTTGGATTTGCCATGAATCTTCTTGTCACGCTGTTTCTGCAGTTTGCCATATTGCTTCCCGGAGCCGATTCGTGGCAGTCGCAGGACGCTATGGAGGCGGTCTACGGCACCGTTCCCCGCATACTCGGGGCCTCGTTTGTCGCCTTCCTCTGTGGCTCGATGGTCAATGCTTTGGTGATGAGCAAGATGAAAGTAGCTTCGGGAGGCCGTCACTTTTCACTGCGAGCCATAGTCAGCACTCTTTGGGGCGAAGGCACCGACTCGATAATATTTTTCCCGCTCGCCTTTGGCGGTATTTTGCCTTGGAGGGAAATCGTGTCGCTTATCGTGGCTCAGGCGTTGTTGAAGACCGCCTATGAGATTGTTATATTGCCCGTAACGCTGAAGGTGGTGAAAAAGCTTAAGAGCATCGAGTCGACCGACACCTACGACCGTGGCATATCCTACTCGTGGTGGTGATTGATGACGGGAGTTTTTGCTAAATCAGCCCGTTGCCGGCTTTGATAATGTCAACGAGGATTGGCTTCAATCCGCCCACGAAGCACTCGACGGCTATCACCATAAGTATGAGTCCCATGAGTCGCATCATCACGTTGTTGCCGGTTTCCCCGAGAATGGGCACCAGCTTCGTGGAAGCCCGCAGGATGATGTAGGTCAATATGTAGATAAATGCGATGCTTGCCACGAGCGTTATCTTCATCGGCATGGTGTTGGCGTTTTCCATCAGCATGATGCCGTTGGCAATGGCACCTGGGCCGCAAAGCATGGGAATCGACAGTGGGGTTATGGATATGTCGTTGGCATAAACCTTCACCTCTTCATCCTTCAGCTTGGTGTTGGAGTATTGCGCCTGGAGCATGTCAAATCCTATCTTGAGTATAATGAATCCGGCTGCGATGCGGAATCCGTTGGTCGATATGCCGAAGAGTGTGAATAGTATTTGTCCGCAGAATGTGAAGCATATCAGTATTATAAATGATATTAGTGTTGCGCGTTTTACTATGCGGTTGCGCTGATCGTTGTCGAGGCCTTTGGTCATCGACAGGAACACCGGCATCGTGCCAAGAGGATTGGTAAGAGTGAAAAACGATGTCAGGCAGATGAATGCAAATGGAAGTAGACTGTCCATATACGATGTGATAAATTAGGTTTACAAAATTAATATTAATTTGGGAGCCGTCACAATGTTATAATGCAATCTTTTTCATTTTTTTGTATAACCGGACATCGTATTATGTTGTTGATCCGCCGCCGAGGCCGTTTTTAGCACGATTTTTCGCAAAATGCATAAAATTTTTCTCCAAAATTTGGCGGTTATAAAAAAACTGCTTACCTTTGCATCGCAATTGAGAAATACATGACTCCGTAGCTCAGTTGGTAGAGCAAATGACTCTTAATCATTGGGTCGAGAGTTCGAGCCTCTCCGGGGTCACTAAAGGGTCTATCAGACCGACGAATTCCTCTGAAAATCATTGATTTTCAGAGGTTTTTCTTTTTACCGCAATCCCAAATCGGCGCAGAATATTGAAACTGCGGGTGTGCAAGAAGGTGGCAATAAAAATTGCACCTTGTTTTGCCACCTCGAAAGACTCTATTTCATTATTTTTCAAAGATATACGAAAGATGTAGCCGTTGGGTGTCTGCCACCTCGCAAGGTGGTTGCAGGTGGCAAAGAGCAATCCTGAAATTCAGTAGATACAGGCTTATGAAGCCTACTATAAGCACCCTTATCACCATTTTTATCTGCCGGCATAGTTAAAAAATGTTATGCAAAAGGTGGCAATTTGAGGTGGTAATTCAACATTATTCGTTGAATTGGTCGTTTTGCCACCTCGCAAACCCGGATATTTCATTTGTCCTTCGGATGTGCAGTTTGTGTACCCGAGAAAAAATTTGTATCTTTAGTTTAACCATTAAAGCCACAAGTCAAATGAAATTATCCAACGAGAGCTACTTCTCACTGAACTTCATGGTCAGGAGAAGCCGCCCCAACAAAGAGGGCGAATTTCCCATTCTGCTGCGAATAACGATGAATGGGCAACGTGCGGAGGTATATACCAACCGGTATGTAGCTCCCAACAACTGGGACGCGGCCAAAGGTCAGTCTAAGGGCAAGACCAAGAAGGACCTTGAACTGAACCGCTACCTTGACACCATCCGTACCAAGATATGCGAAATACACAACCAGCTCGTCATGCGCGATGAGATGGTCAATCCCGACACTCTGAAAAAGGCATTCCTCGGCAAGCTGCAAAAGCCGACGATGCTCTGCGAGGCGTTCCGCGAACTCAACAAGAAGGTAAAGGACCGCAACGAGCGTGGCGACATCTGCGAGGGTACGCGCCTGCGCTGGGAGCGATGCGTCAAGTATCTGGAGGAATTTCTCATCGACAAGCACGATGTGAAAGATATTCCGATGAATAAACTGACATCCGGAATGGTTGATGACTTCGAGCATTTCCTGCGCATAAAGAAGGGATGCGCCAACAACGCCGCTGTCCGTTATATCCGCTATCTCAAAAGCGTTATACGCACCGGTATCGCAAACAAATGGATTGAAGATGATCCATTCGTGGGCAAACGCTATGTCCGCACCAAGCCGAAGCGAGAGAAGCTCACGGAAGCTGAACTCCAACGCATAATAGAGCTTGACCTCAGCGAACTTCCCCGCCTCGACCTCGTGCGTGACACTTTCGTGTTCTGCTGCTTTACCGGGCTGGCTTTCGCAGACATTTCCACCCTCAAGCGTGAACACGTTGTCACCGATGACAAGGGAGAGATGTGGATACGCAAGGCTCGCGAGAAAACGGATGAAATGAGCGTAATCCCGATGCTGGAGATACCGCGCAGACTGATGGAGAAATACCGCAGTCACCCACGGGTTGTGGAAAAGGACGCCGTCATACCGGTTATCTCAAACCAGCGTATGAACTCGTACCTTGATGAGATAGCAAGCAAAGCGGAGATAAAGAAGCACCTGACGACACATATCGCCCGCCATACCTTCGCCACAATGTCGCTCAACAATCATGTGCCTATCGAGACGGTATCGAAGATGCTGGGGCATAAAGACATTGCCACCACCCAAATCTACGCGACCATGCTTGATCAGACGGTATCCGAGGATATGGGCCGTATGAGAGACAAGTTCGACAGTCTGAAAGTTGACATCAAACCGTTGCCGGAGAAGCCGACAACATTTGAGCGTCCGCCTCAGCCTAAGCGCGGACGACCTAAAAAGACTAAATGACCCACTGCTAAATGAAAGAGCGACAATCGAGTATTTTTACTCAGTTGTCGCTCTTAAATTATTTAATCGTAATACGCCGGATGGAAATTCTCGTCAAGCAGTTGCTGTATTTCATGTTCCGGATAGAGGCATTTGCCGCATATCATATAATACGAGAGTATTCCCCGGTCACGGTAGTTCTGTACCGTGCGCCTCGTCACCTTGAGGCGTTCTGCCACTTCTTTGTCATCGAGGAAACAGATACCTCCCAATACAGGATGATGGCTGTCTCGGATTATACCGACGGCTTCAAATGCGTTCTGGGATTGTGTACGGGCTGCAATAATGCGTCTGTCCGATTTGGTTATAATATCATTCCCCATAGGCACCCCTATTATAATTGATACCGTTACGCTCCATGTAACGGATAACTTCGGTGACAGGATACCGGATGCTTCCGTCATCAATTCTGACATAACCTATCTTACCGCCGTTGCGGAGGGATTGCAGTGTTGTCATGCCTATATGGAGAAAATCGCAGACCTCGGCAGAAGTCATCATGTCGGCAGTTCCCTTTCGGCGCAAGCGATTGGCCAATACTATGACCATATTGCATAGAAGTTCATGCTCGTCAAGGATACAGTCGAGAGTCTCCTTCTCAATCAGTAATACTTCCATAAGAAATTTGGATTTAGTGGTAAAATGGATGGGAGTAGAAAAAGGCAGCGGGTATCCCTCCCGCTGCCTCACCACTAAATCCACAATCAAAAATAAAATTTATGACTGCGATTCAGTGGCAAAGTTAGCGATTTCTATCCGATTTTCAGCTATGTTGGGCCGGTTATTTTTGATAGAAATGCGATTTACAGCGGATTGCAGCGTTTTACTCTCCGGCTTCGGGGTCGATAGTCTCTATCATGCACAACAGTGAGCCTGAAAAGTCCTCGATTACCGAGCGTCCGGACTGGTCGCCTTGGTAGAGGTCGTTGGCCTCGAACTGCCATGTGAGCAGCATCTCGGCGAACTCGCGGCCGGCAAACTCGTCATAGACATACTGACCTTCGGGCGAGAGATACACATCGTCGCCGTCGAGTGTGACGAGTCCCTTGCGTATGAGGCTGTCCAGTGCGCTGCCGTAGTCGCCGGTTTCCAGCGTGTACGGTACGTCGGTGTGCATCATCTCATCGACATACTCCGCCTTTGAGGTCACGGCGCACATCACATCGGTGAAGGCGTTGGATTCTGCTACCGGGGCATCGCAGGGATATACCGCCGCGTCTGCGATTGTAACGCCTGTCTGGAACGTGCCCGTCTCGGTCACTTCATACGCCTCTCCGGTAAGCTCCCATTGGCGATAGAACACGGATTCGCCAATCTTGAACTCGACGGTGGCATACTTGCGGCTCGGCTGTTGCTCCACAACTGCCTTCATGCGGTTGAATATGAGCCAGTAGAGCTGCTTCTCCTTTTCAGGCAGTTCCTGGTCTATGGCGCGGAGGGTGATTATCGCATGGTGGTCGATGGTCGCGTCGTTCTCGCCCCAACGGTAACCGGGCGTGTCGGGAAATACCGTCTGAATATGTCCACGGAGCTTTTCGGGCAGATGTGAGCAACGTGTCAGGGGCGACGAGATAAGCCCCTTGTCATAAAGACTCTGTGCCAGTCTGAGAGTCTGGGTTGGCATGAAGCCGAGATTGTTGAAGGCGTCCATCTGGAGCGTGAGTAACGTATGGAAACGAATATTGAAACGGTCGGTCTCGTCAACCGTCAGAGTTGCCGATACAGTCTCACCGACAGGGATTTCTTCGGCGACTGCGAGGGCCTCTTCCTCTGCCTCCCATACGGCTTCGGATTCAAATCCCTCGCCCCCGTTGACATTGACACGGATTGAATGTCCGTCGGGGATACCGTTATAGTTATCGAAACGGCCAGTAAGGTCGCCCACATAGTTAAGGGCGATTGCCTCCTGACGGGTAAGGTCGTATTCGGGCAGTCCGATATGGAGAAATGTCTGGTTGATGTTGTATGTGAACATCAGATCCATGCCTTTCGACACAAGGCCGGTCTGTGCGAGGCGGTGCAGGTGTCGCCCGGACTCGCGGAAGTGGAAGGCCCCGCGTATGGCGCCGTAGCTGAGGCGCGTGAGCCACATTCTGCTGCGGGGGCATCCGACACGGAAGTGGCGGCAGATATTGAAGAAGCGTGCCTGTGCGTCGGCTCCGCCGTCGGAGGCGAACACCACTTCCCCGGCTGCACGGAACAGGGGCTTGAGCTGTCGCTCCAGCTCTTTCATCGTCACCGACATACGGAACTTGTCGGGCATGAAGGGATATTCTCCCTCTGCCAGTTCGCACAGCGGAGTCTGGCGTATGAAACGGGGCGGGATGTTGGCGACGGTTACGGTGTCGGATGTGTAGATGCCGTTGGCGGCTTCGGTGTTCGCGCCCAGAGAAAGGGCGACGGTCTTAGTGGCGAGAATGTTCTCGCAGATAATAAGAATCATAAATTTAATGTGGGTTTAGGGGTGATTTTATGAAAGTCACGGGGACGGTCGCCCATCCCCGTGACTTGGGGATAGTTGTGTTTGGGTTGACACGGTTGGCCGCAGGTTGGGATACTTATAGCTTTGCTGTGGACATAGTGGTTGGAATCGCGGCTATGCGGCGGCAATCATGTCGGTGAATCGCAGTATAAAACTGATTGTGGAATATGCGCGGTGAGTGGCGGTCAAGGCTTTGGGCCTCTGGGCTTACGCTGCTGCCTCTGCTGGTTTTCGTCCTTCGGTGCGGTCTGCCCGCGCTGGAGTGGTTCCTGCACGTTCTTGGTCGCCTCGTTGGTCGCTCCGTTATTGTTCACGGCATACTGGGTCTTGCTTTCCTCGGCGATGCCGACGACCTTGTCGCGGTCGGGATATACCCGCGTGGTCTCAGGCTGACGCTTTTCGGGATTGTACTGGAAATAGACGGTGCAGTCATTGCCGAATTTGTCCTTGGTCTCGCCTACGAGGACTTTCTTGCCTGCGAGGTAATCGGCCTGCTGCTGTTCGTTAAGCGGCAGTTTGCACCAGTGTTCGAGGCGCTTGACGGAGCCGTCGGGATTGTGCCATGAATCCCGGACTTGCTGTTGCTGGGAACTGTTCTGTTCCTGCTTCTGGCGGTAAACATCGGAGTTTACGAACACGATGTCGCGTTTGGCGGCGTTGTATTGCAGGTCGGCGGTGAATTTGGCACCGTTGGGCAGTTCCACGTGCTGCTCGCGTATCATGCCGCCGTTTTTGAGTATGCCGATGGCCTGCATATCGAGGTTGATGTTGGCGACTTTGGGCTTGATGTAGATTTTATCCACCGGCATGGCCTCTATCTCATTGGTGAGTCTGTCGATGCTCACGAGGCACTTCTTCATTTCCCCGGTCTTGGGGTCGGCGAGTTCAACGACTTTGCCGAGATTGCCGGTCTTACGGAGTTCCGCCTTGTCCTCCTTTGTGAATGTGTAGCCCTTGAATTCCTGATCGAGCTGCGGCTCATTGCGGATGAAGTGAGGCACGAGTGAGTATGAGCCGTCGGGGTTGCTGCGGAACGAGAGTTTAGCCTGAAGGGAGAATGTCTCGTCGCCGAAACGGGGCGTGACTGTGAATAGCTGCGGCGACTTGTGGTTATAGACCATCTGGTCGAGTGCCCCTGATTTTTCAAGGTCGTCGCGCTTTATGCCCCACTGCTGTTCTATCTTGACCCAGTCGATGCTGTCGCGGTCGATAGGCGGCTGCTTGATGCCGGCCGTTTCCTGTTGCTGCGGCTGCTGTGCCTGCGCCGGTGCCGGTTCCTGCTTCTCTGCCTGTGCGGGGACTTTCAGTTCCACCTCGTAAGGCTTGAGCATTTCGGCATTGTCGCCGTGATTCTTGATTATGTCTGCCATTGCGGGGCCTACGAGGTCATATTTGTCTTCCTGCAATTTGAAGAAGCTGAACAGCGTGGGGTTCCTGGCCTGCCGCATAAAATTCGACATGAACGCTTCGAGGGGGTTCTGCCCTTTGTTGAACTTTATCAGTTCGCTTAATGGCGTGGATTTGACATCAGCCATCTTGGGAGTGCCGTCGGGATTCTGCCCTACGACTGCTCCCACCTGCCCGCTTGTGTTGTCGCGGGCGATCAGCACTTCCTGCTGGTCGGGAATTTGGTCCATAATGAATTTATGATTTAGTGGTGGTGTGGTTGGCGTTTCCGCCGTTGGTTGATTTCTTCTTCACAGTCTTATAGCCTGGATGGGACGAACTGATGAAGGAGTTTTCGAGAAACCTGTCGAGGTCGCATTGAAGCACAAACTTGATATTGCCCTCTATACTCTCATAAACCTTGATTTTTCCTGCGTCGCGGTAGCGTCTTATTGTTTTCTCGCTGACATCAAGTCCGGTTACGATGTCTTCGAGAAGAATAATCGGCTCTCCGTGAAAGTATAATCGCGGTCGGTTTCCCGTTGGGTACTGGCCGGGACTTCTGGCGCGCTGCTCCACAAGTGAAATGTATGCGTTTGCGGCGGTCTTGAAGTCGGCCTCGTGCGTGTCGTTCTGTGGCATAGGCTCAGTCGGTGGCTATGTCTGTTTTGCGGAGCGCCGGTACATCGAACCCGATAACAGGGCCGAGTATTTTTGCGGCAGCGATAAGAAACATCGAGCCTAACATCCATGCCTTAGCTTCGTCGGGCATTCCGGCCAGCGGATTGAAGCCGGACTTGCGGGTTGCTGACTTGCGCCCGTTGATGCGCTTTCTCTGTTTGGGCTTCCTGCTGAAGCCTGCGGCGTTTGGGGGAGTTGTTGCTTCCATACGGTTATATGTGTTTTGAGTTAGACTTGTCGAGGATTGCGCCTCGTTTGCAATTATAACCGACTGGATTTTAGAAATGGCGATTTAAGGAGTGTTAAAGTTGTAATGCGTTGAGATTGTGAAGATTCCAGTAATGGAATAATTGTGATGTTAAATCTTGATTGTTGGCGAACAACCAACCGTGTTTTTCCATAGGTAAAGGATTTGAGTGTTGTCCGTAGAATGGATAGAGGCAAAAAAATAGCGTATAATATCTACGCTAACTATTGAAGGCTCTGCAATGCCTATGGTGATAGCTTGAATACTATACGCTATGCTTTAAGCATAGCATAAGCATCACGCTAAGCTCACCATTATGAATTTTGCAGATTCTCAATAGAACTTATGCGGGAGTTATGTTATCCTGTATTGTAAACGCGACTGACTCTTCAGTCGCTATTCTTTGCTGTTTAGCGTTGCAAAGTTACGCATTTTTATCGAGGTAATCAAGCCTCAATTTCTCCGTCGGAATTGATATGGTGCTTCTTACGGAGCTGAATCAGTGTCTTTTCGGACACATTCAGCAGTTTTGCTGCACCTCTCCATGTTCCGGCACGGATATAGGCCCTTATGATGCGGTCTTTTTCCGCTTTCGGATTTCGGTGGGTCAAGTCTTCAGCTGTTTCCGGCTGGATGTCGCTGAAAACAAGGTCATCGGCTGATATGGTGTCACCGTCGGCATGAAAGGCAGCCATTAGAATGGTATCTTTCAATTCACGGATATTGCCGGGCCACGGATACAGTTTCAGGGCTTTGATTGCCGATGCTTCGAGTCGCTTTCTCGCCTGGGATGTCTTATGCGCATATATGGCAAGAAGATAATCGGCAATGTCCGGAATATCCTCGGTCATTTCGCGCAGTGGCGGCACTGTTATTCCAGACTGGCGCAACATATAGAAAAGGTTGTCGCGGAAATCCTCCTCCGCAAGCATCTTCATCAGTGTGCCATTGGCAGTGCTTATCATTCTCACATCGGGATGTTCCTCCGAAAGAATATGCAGGAACACCGATTGTTTCTCGAAGTTGAGCAACTGGATATTTTTCAGGATAATTGTGCCGCCGGCAGCGTTCTGAAAGTAACTCTTGATGCGGTTATACATCTCGTTGCGGTCGGATTTGGGGTCGTGCAGACCTACCAGCTCCGCGCCTCCGGCCTCGATTACCGTTATCGGCTTCTGTGTACGGGAGCTTTGGAGATATATTTGCCGTGCAATCTGTTCCTTGCCCATACCGCTTTCACCGAATATGATGCAGTTGGCATTGGTTTGGGCTATGCGCTCGATAGCCTGCTCAATCTCCTTGAACTTCTCACTGCGTCGTGGAATCAGCGCATTGTCGAGCTGAATCACAACGCTTTCCGGCTTGGCATACTTGCCCACGGTTTCAATGAGTTGTTTGTCGATAGCCGGACGCTGTATCACATCCACGGCACCACCATCGCGCATCACCGAAAGAAGATCCACGGCATTCATGTTATCCACTATGGCAATAACGGGGAACTTGTATCCCTCGCGCTTTTGCCAGTTGATTAACTCTTGTGCAGTTCCGTGAGCGAATTTCATCGCCGTTACCACGACCGCGCCGGGTGGTAGTTTTGCCACCTCCTCTTTTACTGCCTCCATGCTCCCAACATCAATTGGCTCATATCCGGCTCGTGTGAGCAAGCCCGACATAAGCCGACGGTCGGATTCGGAGGCATCAACGATAAGAACTTTGTTCATGTCTGTTGTTGATTGGGTTAAACATATTGTATTTCATTTTGGGTTTCTAATTCATCAATAGCCCCCGGCAACGATTGCCGAGGGCCATATGAGATAAGTATAAAATTTGCTATGTCTGATGCTAAAGAATCAGTCAATTACACCTGTGAGTGTGTATGACTATTTTTCCAAAGGATTATAGAACTGTGACCAATCCTCATTCAGGCGATGGAAACCTTGCTCGCTATTATCCATAATTATAATCCGTGCGCCGGTATTACGGACAAAAGCTCCTGCGTTTTGATACATTTCATTCTCAAATCGCTTCCAGTCTTCTTTATTCATGGTCTTGCGGTTCCAGTCATAACGGATTATCGACTGCGTTTTTTGCGTTAAGCCTTCTGCTTCAAACACAAAATTATGCTCGGAATCCTCTGCTTTAAGTACAAGAGCTTTGACTCCGTTTAGTTTCCACGGACCGTACGGCAACGGAATGTCATTGGTGTAATATACTTTCCATTCGCGGCCTCCGTAGTTACATTTTGCCGCATGGCAGTGGTAGCCCATTACTGAGGTTGTGTCTTCAGGAACGTATGTCCATGCAGGGACCGGAGTATGCTCTGTATATTCAATTACTTGGGAAGTATAAGGAATACGGTTTGTGACAATCGTTGTTGAATCGCCATGATTGACAAGAAGGTCAAAACCGACATAATTCTCCGGCACGGTCTGAAACTGCATTGTGGTTTTGAGTTCTTTCGTATTCCGAATGTCAAGGTCTCGGAGATTGCGGCTGAAGAAAGCGTTGTACTTACGTCCGAGTTGGAGGTCCATCAGGTCATCATGGCTGAGGGAGTCGTCTTTCTCAGTAGCCTTATATCTGAACCGATAGGTGATGGAGAGATAACAGGAGTCGAGCGTTTGCGACTTGTCGGTATCTTCATGGGCGAGAGTAAACGTAGGGGTGTCCATCGCATAGGTGACTGTTACCTGAGCTGAGACATCCACACATGCAAGCATCATAAGAGATGCAAATACAATAAGAAATTTTCTCATATTGATGATATTTAATTGATAATTTTTAGATGTTACTTTATATTGAATCTGACTCCGAGCATGATTGTACGGCCCCGCAGACGATATTGACTTGAATACTGTATGATTCCATTATCATTATAGCGTCGGAAGATTCTGCTGTCCAACAAATTGCTGCATTTGAGGGATAGTATTGTGTTCCCTAAGGAGTATTCTATGTTGCAGTTAAGGAATGTATTGTTTCTATAACTCGTTGAATAATCGTTGTAATAATACATCACAGACGGCGTCAGGCTAAGTTGTTTACAGGGCCAGATAACGAAAGATGTCGCATTGGTGAATGTATGCTTCGCATTTCCGTTAGATATGCCATCGGTAAATGTCTTGGATAGTGAAAATTCGTTTGAAGTCTCAAAAGTAATCCATCGGGCGAAAGATGCGATGAAAGAAATCTTCGCGCGCAGATAATTGCTTCGCCCTCTATGCATGGCCTCATCAATATAAAACTCATTCTGACTTGTGCCGATAGTGAACGATTCGCTTATCTTGGAGTTCCATTTGAAAAATCCTTTGGAAAATGTCTGGTCTCCCTGCCAGATATTACCACTTGTGGCATACGGCAATCTTATATACTCGATAATATCATCAGTAACATCATATCCATTGGATAAGTTGTTATGGGAATAGGCATGTGTTAATGTCATGCCTACAAACAGCATATCGAGTACACTTTGGTAACTTGCACTTAAAGCCGTTTTTACAGTCCTGTTGATTTTGGCCTCAAGATGGTTGGGATTCGAGATAGAAGTGCGATAGTCGATATATCGCTTCTGTACCATGAGGGAAAGAGCCGCGGGCGTAGATTCCTCGCAGGTTGATGTCAATGAAAAAGATAAACGCTCCGATGGTTTGAAAGTGATATTGGTGTAGGGTTTGAAAGAAAGGAACATTTTATCGTATTCCCATTCTCCGTCTGTCGATGTATAGTATTCAAAACCGACAGGCACATATATCAGCCATTGGAATCGCTGACCGTAATGCAGAAAGAATTTAGGCGTGATATTGGCACCTACCTGCCAGATCCGTTGATTCCCTGCCGTGAGATTGTCAGCCAGGTCCAGTTCCGTTTTAGCCTGCTGCCATTGAGCATCGAAGCCACCGTTGAGGTTGAACATAAAATGAGGTACTGCAACGGCGATTATAGATGCAGCTCCACCGGTGTTCAGACTTCGTTGTCTTACTGTCTGAGCCATATCTCTGTCGGCCAGGCGAAGTATTGCGTACTTGTCAGTATAACCGGCATACAAGGTTGCCTCGCCGATGCCTCCCTGCTTTTTCTTATAATTAATTTTCAGTACATCATCTATATTAAACGAATATCCTGATAATCGCTGTCTTATCAAATCGTTGATAGAGCCATCGCCACGAGGGAATGAAGCACTCGCGGTAAAAGCGTTTTTTACATAACGCTCTTTGCCGTTGAGCTTATAAACCGCATGTGCACCTACGAATTGCTGATGCATACCGGCCTTGTTCGACTCATCTATTACAAAACGCGAGATACTGTCGGTAAGATAAGTGGTTTGCTCTGTCGCCTCTCTTTTTTCTTTGTCAAATAGGTAATTGAGATTAAAAGCCAATGTCTTGTCTTCGTTTAACTTGAAAAGTTGATTGACCGACAGGCTATGAGAGTTGTTGCGGTATGCATAAACATCATTCAGGTCCGGAGAATCAGGAAACAGCATCCCTGTCCCGTAAGATGAATTGAATGTCGCAGGCGCACCAATATCCTGTCGTAAGTCATTACCAATACTATTGGTCTTGTAAACAGATATATTTTGCGCTTTACGACGGAAGTTCATGAGGGTGGCAGAGGCATCCCATGACAGATTGGGCTGTGTCCCGATTGCTGTCTGAAGTGTGGAAGACCAGATTCCGAGAGCGTTTTGCTTAAGTTTTATGTTCATAGCGGGAGCATTGCCACTCTTCACACCTTGCAGCAATTTCACGTCCTGATGGTTTTGCAATACCTGAACCGAGCCTATATCATTTGCATCAATATTTCTTGTCGCCACACCATAATTCCCGCCAAGCATATCAAGCCCCTCGATATAAAACTCATTTATCCATTGTCCGTTATAAGTTATCTGACCATCGGATTTTACTTCAATACCCGGCATCTTGCGCAATAAATCTTCAAGAGTCTTGTCGTTTTTACCTCTGTATGTAGCGGCAGAATACGAAATCGTATCTCCTGATTGTCTGATTTTCTTAGCGGTAACAATTACCTCTTTAAGTTCAAGGGATTTGATGATTGAGTCAAGCTGCTCAGACGTATTATTCTGAGCAACCATGATTCCTGTTGCGAAAAAGCAAAATAGACATATTATTATACGCTCAATCATAAAAGAGTGAATGTCAAAATATTCAATTATTCGGGGATAAATCGGCTGAGGAACAGAATGGCAAATGGAAAATAAACGCTACAAAATGCTTTGCAACGACAGTACCGATTACGGTGACTTGACCCGCCACATGAAAGATGGTGAGTAGAAATATCACGAATGTGATTAATCGGTTTTGCCTATTCTTTGCCATAAAATTTTAGCAAAGTTCGGCATAAATAAGAAGATCGGTCTTAACAAATGTATAGACCGCCTTATTTTTCTATATTCGTATCTGGATTTTTGGCCAGTTCCCGTCTGATGCGGCTTAGATGATTAGGTGTAATCAATAGAAAAGAAGACAGGTCTTTCAATGTGACAGTCTTGACAGTTTGGGGGTATTGTTCACACAATTCAACATAACGCTGACGAGGCGACTTGCGATAGAGATTAAGCAACCGCATGAGTACCATATTAAACAGCGATTTGTATTCATCGAGCAAAGAAGGGGAAAGAAATTCCTTGAATGTCTTTAATGACACTCGTAGTATCTCGCAATCAGTGCCTGCAATGATTGACATCTGGGAGGGTTCTCCGTGGAATGATGAATGAAAATCGGTAATGAACTGACCCGGAAAGGCAAAATTTACCACTGACTCATCTCCCGAATCATTAAGTGTGACTACTTTGAAATAGCCCGATACCACAAGGGCGGCATAACGTGCGATTGTTCCTTGCTGGACAAAACGCTCTTCCTTCTTATAATGGCACGGTGTTCCTTTCTCGCGGCAAAAATCAGTGGCTGCCGTGAGATCCAAAAAGTCGATATATGAGTTGAACTGTGCCATAAGGGATTACAAAGTTAGCTAAAATTCTCGGCATTAGAGGCTTTAAGGGCAGAAAACTTTGGAATTATAATAATATTTTATTGCTTCGGAGCCCCGAAAACCATCTTTATCACCCGTTTTTCGAGAGCGTTTTCTCTTGTGTCTATACATTTGTTAAGCCCTATGTCTTTTCCTTTCACTAACTTCGCAAAAATTTTGCTGGCTGCAACGCTGGCGATATGGAAGATGACAGACAGGACAGATGATTTCTTCATACCAGACAACGAGATCAGGCTCCCGGATGAGCTTGATTACAGCCGTGTGGATGAATATATCCGCTCGGCGGAAGCATTTTCTCGCTCATCGTATCAGAGCGTCTATATCATCGACTATTTCAGACAGAACTTTCTATATGTATCGCCAAATGAAAACACCAGATGATTTCTTCATACCAGACAACGAGATCAGGCTTCCGGATGAGCTTGATTACAGTCGTGTAGATGAATATATCCGCTCGGCGGAGGCGTTTTCTCGCTCATCATATCAGAGCGTCTATATCATAGACTATTTCAGGCAGAACTTTCTCTATGTATCGCCAAATCCGATGTTCCTTTGCGGTCTGTCGCCGGAGCGAGTGAAGGGATTGGGCTACCGCTTCTATCTTGACTTTGTTCCGGAGGATGAACAGCCGATGCTTCTGACGCTCAACAAAGCCGGATTCGCTTTCTACAACGACATCCCGGTCGATGAGCGTAAGGGCTGGTATATCTCCTACGACTTCCACATTTTCAACGAGGGAAAGAAAATCCTTGTCAACCACAAGCTGACGCCGCTTGCCCTCACCTCCGACGGCAGGATATGGCTTGCGCTGTGTGTCGTATCGGCGGCCACACATACCGATGCCGGACATATCGAGATGCACCGGACAGGCACATCGGAATTCTTTGAATACAATATCAGCTCCCGTCGCTGGAACAGACGACAGATGCCCATGCTATCTGACGGAGAGAAGTCGGTGCTGACCTTATCCATTCAGGGCTATACTATGTCAGAAATTGCCGACAAGATTTGTCTTTCACCCGACACCATCAAGAAATACCGTAAGCGTATATTCGAGAAACTTGATGTGCGCAACATTTCGGAGGCGATCGTGGCAGCAACTAACAACAAGCTACTCTAAGTTCATGCAGAGATAGAATCTCGGGAAATGCTTCACATTGCGGCCGACGGCTATATTGGCCGCTATCCTTGCGCAGATGTGCGCCGCTGTCCGCTGTGCTGCATCGCTCGTCTTACCCTCTCTAATCATTGGCAAAGCGGACTGTAACCACTCACACCCTTCTACATTCCAGAAGGCACAGTACCCGGTCATATACTCAGCAACCCACAGGCGCAGATTGTCCTTATTTTGTAATTCGTTGTCATCGCCCGGCATTATTACAATCACTCCGGCACCATACACAAAATCAAAAGGATATATTATAGGTATCTTTATTTCTTCCTTAATACAGCTACTCCCCTCATAGACATATTCAGCTACCATATCGGTAAAATCCATATTAGTTCGTTTCTCCAATGCCGAAATAATAGATATGGACTTGAATCCGGATTTTATAAATTCTGCTTTTACGCTGTCTATAAAATCCGATACGCCGACAACCATAATCCGGCAGTCTGCAATCAGGCGTTTTTCCTTGCTTGTCATATTCGATGATTTTTACTCTGCAAAATTAGAGCTATCCTGATTGTTGTGCCATACCCAAATGGGTACGTTTTTACTCCAAACTGCATTTGTACCCATTTGGGTATGGCAAGGAAATGTCAGCGGCTGTAACTTTGCATCATAAATAAAAATCATTCACGGATGAAAACAATACTTATAATTTTCTGTGCATTATTGCCAATGGCGGTATTCGCACAAAAAGAGCATCAGCTTCAGGAAGTAACAGTTATTGCTTCCCGAACCACAAACAATGCTGAGGGATATATAACCAACCTCAGAGGCACTGATATCGCAAAGGGAAAACCCGCTGTCGATGTACTGGAATTCCTTCCAAACATCTCCCGAGAGAACGGCAACTTCAAAATCAACGGTCTCGCTGCAAGCGAGATTTATGTTGACGGCGTGAAGCTCTCCGACCTCTCGGAGTTGAACAACATCTCGGGAGAGATGATAGACAAGGTTCAGGTCAAATATCTGGCAGAATCCGACCAGAACGCCTCGCTCAGCGGAGGTACAATAATGATTACGCTCCGCCGTCCTCCGGAGGGTGGTTATTATGGCAGCATCTCGGCAAATGCCGACTGGTACAGAAGCTGTGGCTTCGGAAACGAAGGTATCGGGGGCATGATAAACTACCGATATAAGGGGTTTAGCGTGTATGACAACCTTTATGCCGGGGCAACCAGGGTTGAGGATAATTCAGAACAGACAATGACGGGTGATAACCTTCATACATTTCTCACAGAGTCATCCAAATCTCACGGCTTCGATTTCAGGAACCGTCTTAGCCTAACGCAACAGTTCAACTCAGGTACTCAACTCGGAGGCAGCTATTTGGTATCTTTGTATCGTCCCCGTCCGTCATCTGTATCAGACAATGATGGTCTGACTTCAGAAGTCAGCAGTCACGAAAACGTTGTACTACAAGAAGGGACACTTCGATTCTTACAACCGCTTTCCTCTCGTGGTTCTCGTATGGAACTTACAGCCGATTACCTGAATCGCCACAGCCGGAACAACAGCAGCTATTTCATGAATTCTGAGAAGACTGCCGCCATAGATGAAACCGACAACCTCAATCTCTGGAAGTTCAAGGCCGATTTCATCTATCCCTACAGTCGCACGCTCGTGTGGAAATTCGGAGCTTCTGCGCAATTAATATCCTCAAAATACATTCCGACCGACATTGTTGAAAACGATCGTTTTGAGACAAGCGACATTCCAACCAAGACATGCGGATTCACTCCCATAGTCTATGCCTCGGCCCAAGGAAGAGTCTGGAGAATCAAATACAGTGCCGGAGTCAACTGGCAGCTCAACCGCATTTCCTACGAAGACTGTTCTGTAGGCAGCAAAAGTACAAATACCCAATGGTCGATAAACCCGACCGTACAAGTTATGATGCCTTTCGGCTCGAAAATGAATCATGCTCTTATGCTCAGTTATAAGCGGACCCTCAGTGATATACCATACACGGCCATATCATCGGTAATCAATTGGAGCGACACTTACAATTATACCGTGGGCAACCCTGATTTGAAAGCACAATCAGCCGACATAGTAATGGCCGGATTATCTCTGCTCCGAAACAAGATAAATCTGACGGCTCTTTACGCGCACTCGCACGATCGAATCTATTGGAAGACATTACGTAGCGAGGAAACGCCCGATGTGTTCTATACAAAGCCTATGAATATCAATGGACAAGGCGTCTGGGGCTTTGGAGCGGAATGGATGGAATCACCCGCAAAATGGTGGCGTTTCAAACTTTCCGGGAGAATTGAAATCACTCCCGAAAACACGGAATACATTATAACAAGACCCGTTTCAAGGAGTATTTCTATTTCAACAACAATTTCCGATTCGGTCATGGCTGGGGAGGCATGCTCAATGCCAATTTCGAGCCTACCTATCGCACGCTCGACCGTACTTATCATGCAGTTTATAATGTAAGTGGACAAGTCTATAAAACATTTCTCGACGACAATCTCCAAGTTGCATTGGACTTTACTCCATTAGGCAACCGCCGCAAACTCGACCGACAAGCCGGAGCCAACAAGGTATCGTATAAATACACGACCTCGGTTCAATATGTCGGACTCTCGCTGACATGGAACTTCTCCGGAGGTAAGAAGGTGGATGTAAACGTAGTGGACGGTATTCAGGATTATCACGAAACCAAAGACAATAGATAATATGAAAGCAATACTTATAACAATATTCGCAATGATGGCGGTATGCTTCATCTCTTGCAATAACACGGATTCGGATTTCGAAACAGAACAGGCTGAATTTGAGCGCGAACAGATAGAATTAGCCGAAGATCAGGCCGAACTGGAAGCAGAACAGGCCGAACTGCTTCGAGAGTATTCCGAAATGAAAAAAGAATATCTCCGCGAAAGGGCAGAATTTCAGAAAGAACAAAAGGCACTTTGCAAAAATGTAAGGAAAGAGCACAATACAAATTCAGTAAAGCGTGATACATCCATGCGACAGCTGACAGATACCGAAATGACAGAACATACTGATAGGGTCAAATCGGCTGGTTTGTGGCCATCCATTAAGTAAGAAACAGCTTAATCATACATAGACAAAGACAGACAACCTCGGCAGTGATGTCGGGGTTGTCTGTCTCTCAGTATTATAGTCCGGGAGGACGATAAGCCGGGCGAATAGTCTGAGGCGAGGATTGATAACGATGCCGTGGTTCCGCTACCATTGACTCCTTGTTCCCATTGGATTGTGTAGGTGCCTCCACTTGATGGGATTGCTGTGACTGGTTATCCCGTTTGACTTCCTCGCCGTCTTGTTCCTCTTTCTTGGGAGCGAGGGCGGCGGTTATCTTACGGTCAAGCGCGGCGAGGTCGGATTTGAGTTGCTTCAGTTCGTCCTCTTTGCCCCATGACTTCGAGATGATGGCTTCGAGCTGGGGAACATCGGCTTTCAGTTTGGCGGTGCGTTCCTCATATTGGGCGATGATGCCGGGTATCTTTTCCAGAGCGTTGACGAAGTTCATGCAGGCGGCATGGGTGTCGCTCATGGCGATGAAGCCATTGTTGAACTTGTATTTGTAGTTGCCTTCGACCACAAATCGGTTCTGAACAGCCTCCTTGCCGTCAACGAGCGTACGCTCCGAGATAATGGAAATCGGGAAACCATAAACCTCACCGATTCGCTGGTACTGACCGTGTGTGTCGGTACGCTGCGCCAGTCCTTGCAGATGGATACCCATATTCTTCTCATCGGAGAGATTGCAGGTGTCGATGGTGAGATTGTTGAGCGGATTGCCGTCCTTGTCTCTCCTGACAATAGCCTCGTACCGGGCAACATCAGCCTTCATCCTCTCTATTGCCGCCTCGTTGTTGGCAATGTCGTGGGTGATGGTCTGGTGCCGGAATCTGGAATCGGAGATGCCCTTGTTGTGCGCCTTGCGCTCACTCTCCAGCGAGGCTATGCGTTTTTCGAGTTTCGCCTTTTCCAACAGGTCGGTGTTGCCGCTTAGAATAGCCATATACTCCGAGAAGTTCATGCCGTTCTTCTCGTCCATCGCGCCCTCGTCAATGGTTCTTGCTCCGAGCGCGCCGGATTTAAGCTGGTCGATGAACGTAGCCTTGCAATGAAGAAGATTGAACTTGTAGGAGTCCAACGATTTCTCCACAGCATAGATGATTACATCCACCTTATTATCAGCGTATAGCTTGGCTATCTCGTTGCCGGCGCGAATGGCTCTGCCATCCCTCTGAGTGAGGTCTGACGGTCGCCACGGCGTATCCAAATGATGAAGGCAAACGGCTCGTTTCTGGGCATTTACGCCTGTTCCGAGCATACTTGTGGAGCCAAAGAGGACACGGACATCACCATCATTCATAGCCTGAATGACAGCCTTACGGCTGCGCTCTGTCTTACACTCCTGGATGAAACGAATTTCATGTGCAGGTATGCCGTAATCCTCAATAAGCTTACGCTTGATTTCGGAATATACATTCCACTCGCCGGGCTTATATGTTGATAAATCGCTGAATACAAACTGCGTACCACGTTGGGCATCATATTTGCGGTAATATTCAGCTATCATACGGGCGCAGTGTGAGGCCTTGTTGTTCGGATCATCGCCATATTCAGGGTCAATCATACGCATATCCAGTGCCATCTTGCGGGCATAATCAGTAGCGATAAGCATCTTTGCCTTTTCCTCGGTCTCGCTTAACGGGGCGCGTCCGAGAATAGTGGCATCGCCACTTTCGGCAAACCTCATCAGCTTCTCGATGAAAGCCTCCTGTGCCGGTGTCGGAGGAATGTTGTGAAGTATCTCGTTCTTGTGAGGACGGTCAACGCCGACATCCTCCGCAGTCCTATAATCCGTGATTTCATTATAAAACGCCGCTAACTCCGGCACCTTGATGAAATACCGAAATCGCTCTTTTGCCACAATATTATTTGTGACATTGAACTCGAAGTCGGTAGTTTTCTTTGCGAAGATTGCGGTCCACGCATCGAAACAGCGGATGTCCTGACGCTCCAGCTCATTGGGTCGGAGATACTTGAACAGCAAATAAAGTTCCGTCAATGAATTGGATATGGTGGTACCGCTGAGAAAAGTAGCACCTAAATCCTTACCTGTCCGTTCCTGAATGGTGCGTATGGCATAGAGAAGATTCAATGCTCGCTGTGAGCCTTCCGAGTTACCCAAACCCGCCACTCGGTCATGTCTGGTATTGAACATAAGGTTCTTGAACTGGTGCGATTCATCTACAAAGATATGGTCAATACCCATTTGCTTGAAATCAACGACACTGTCCTTGTTCTGCTCCATCTGATACTGGATTGTGGCAATCTTGGCTGTCAGGTTCTCCTTCCGCTTGATTAAGCCTTTGAGCATACCACGCGACACATCATGCCCTTGCTGCTTCACCACTTCGAGGTTTTCTTCAACAGTGTCAAGTTCTGCCTGAAGAATCTGCTGCTGCATCTCCGGCGACTGCGGTATCTTTCCGAACTGGTCGTGCGACATGATAACGCAGTCGTAGTCGTTATTCTTGATCTGGTTGAAGAAATTGACGCGGTTGTCCGCCTTGAAACTCTTTTCATCGGCAAACAATATGCGTGCATTGGGGTAAGCTGACTGATATGTCATGGCTATCTCGGCTACGTTGGCTTTAAGGCCGATAATCATCGGTTTGTGAACCAATCCCAGACGCTTCATTTCATGCGCTGCAATGCACATTATCAGCGTTTTACCCGTCCCGACCTCATGGTCGCAGATGCCACCGCCGTTCTGTTTCAGCATCCAGATACAGTCCTTCTGGCTCTGATAAATCGAGCTGATTCCATACCTGTCTCCGAGGATTTTCATGTTCAAATCCGGGAAGGTCTGATGGCTGCCGTCATACTGAGGTCTGACGAAACAGTTGAACTTGTTGTTATACAAATCAACAAGCCTTTCCTTGAACTCAGGCGATTGAGCCTCCAGCCATTCCGAAAATCCATTGCGGATTTCATCAATCTTGGCATTGGCGAGTTGGATAGCCTCGTTGTCAGGAACTTTTATGTCGTGTCCGTCCTCATCCTTGCCGATTGACTTCTTTATGTCAGGTATGGTATTGTGAAGAGCGTGTTTAAGAAGGCTCATGCCGTCATAGACACGATAATAACCTTTGACACAGAACTCCTCCCATATCTTCATGTTTTTGTGGGGTGCATCTGCCGAATATTCATCCATCGAGGAAGAATATGCAATTTTAATTTCGGTTTCATACAGATGGCTCATATATGCCGAGTATATGCCCGTCGGGATCCATCGCTCGCCGAAGTTGAAATCAAGCTCATCGAACTCGATACGGCGGGGTCGGGCTTCCTCCAATGCTTTGAGGGAGTCCTGCGACATGGCGATGAACGGCTCGATACCGTCATAACCGGGGAAGCCCTTGATGCGTTCTTCCTCTTTATCTATCCATGCCTTGACTGCCTCGGCTTTGGTAACAACATTTCCGGCTATGAAACGGTCTTTTATCTCGTAATTGCTCACAAGCGGATTGTAGTAGATGTGTCCGGCAAGGTTCTCAACCATTGCATCCTCATCCATGTCCACCAGCGACGACATATATTCAAGATGGACCTCACCGTATTTGTTGAGCGACGCGGTCAGTGCCTCTAACGGTGTATCTACACTTGTAACCTCGTCAAGAGAGAATGAAACGGGATGGTCGAAGATGTCAGCCTTGACAAACTGACCGTTTTCGCCTCGCTCCAGAGCCAGCGAGTCACGACCGTTGGCGTCCATTAGGATGAATTTGACATTCTGTTTCTCGTTGAGATTGCCATACTTGGCTATGAACTCATCGTAATACTGGTTAAGGTGTTCGCGCAGATGCTCCGATGGCTCATGTGTCTCCGCCTCGTAGTTATAGAGCTGTTGGTATGTCTCCGACATGGTGATATACAGCATGGCGCGCTTCTCCTGCTCAGGTTTGAGACCAAGAGGCGTGAATGTGGCTCCCGTCTTTCTGACATCTGATAGAAATCCGACCATGCCGTCGGCAACCACCATAGAACCGTTCTTGTGAAAGAACTGAATATCCTCCGAGAAAGGCCGGGGCGACATATCGCGCTCAATAGGAATTGCCGTAACTTTCGGCTGTCTGGCACGACCTCCGGGAATGAAATCGCCTTCGGTCTTTTCGATATAAGTTTCGCCGGGGGCTATTCCGGCGGCTTGTGCCGCTTCCTGTGCCTCACGCTCCAGACGCATCTCCTCCATCTGGCGATGGGCAATCGACATCATGGCCTCGTAAAAGCCATTGATGGGGGGATTGTCGTCCCAATTCAACGAGCCATAGAACTTAAGCTCCTTATCAGTCAGTTTACGGAATCCTGATGATTTTATCGGCTTTGCCTTGGTCGCAGGATTGGCAGGCTTCGGCTTTTCCTCCGGCTTTTGCATCTGCTGACGACGGTTGTTCTTCTGCTGCACAGGCTCCAGTTCTCCGAAAAGATTGTAGGCAAACAGGCGAGGGTCGGGATTGTCCGAATAATCGGGTCTGCCGTCGGTCTCTATCTCTTTGGTGGGTTCCTGCTTCGGTGGCTCAACAGGTTTAGACTCTGCTTTAGGACTCTGATTAGGTGTAACCGTCTCGACAACCTTTTGTCGGGGCGTCTTTTTCAGCTTTGGGTCTTCCAACTGTTCGCAGATAGCCACACGTTTACCTGCCCGCACAAGTTTGGGCAGATAAGTGTCGAGGGCGTAATGGGGAAATCCCGCCAATTCAATACGGTTGTCAAGGCCGTTCATTCTGCGCGTCAGAGTAATGCCAAGTATTTCAGACGCTTCGATTGCATCCTTGCCGAAAATCTCGTAAAAGTCGCCGACACGAAACATAAGAATGGCGTCGGGATGCTTCTTCTTCATTTCCTGATACTGTTTGAGCAAAGGCTCATTCTTCTGCTCAATCTTCTCGGCAAGCGGCTTCTGGTCCGACGGTTCCGGCTTGACTTCGGGTGTAGGCTTTACCTCCGGCTTTGGTGTCGGAGTCGGCTTGACAGGGTCTGGCGTGGGAGGCTTGATACCGTTGGAATTATACAGTTCCAGATTCAGACGCAAGTGCAAAGACTCGTCGAGTGCCTTGCGCAAGTCTCCGGCTATACCATCGACCCCGCCTTCATGTTTGTAGATGATAGCGGGTTTACCAAAGGGATCTGTTCCAACTTTGGCATCGGTGCAAATGACATTCTGCGGAAAGGCTTGAAAGAACTTGTTGCCCGGCACCTTCGTACCACGGTCAACGACAGACTGGATGAAAAATTCTTCATCAGCCGACAATGCTTTCTTGCCAGTATGCTTCTGGAGAATGATAAGGTCGGATCCGGCATCGGTTCCGGCATTGTCGCTGAAAGTGTTGTTTGGCAGACGCAACGCCGCCACAAGGTCGGCACGCTTCACCAGCTCCATCCTGATGAAAGGACTGCCGGCGTTCATTACACCTTGCGATGCAATGAAAGCAACAAGTCCACCCTCGCGCACTTGGTCAAGTGCCTTTAGGAAGAAGTAATTGTGAATTGTCTTTGTCGCCTGACGGTAGGCAATATCCTTGCTCACGGCATACGCCGGGTCTGCGACAGCAAAATCCCCGAATGGAACATTGGAGGCGGCGACATCGAAATAGCCGTTGAAGTCACGCTCAATCTTTTCAAAACCCTCTATGCGGGTTAGTATTGACGGATGCAGAGCCGAAAGGATTTTGCCCGTAAGCAAATCTTTTTCGTAGGCAAGCACCTCCGCGCCGGGATAACGGTCATTGCGCAGAAAGGAGTCGATGAAAGCACCCTGTCCGGCTGACGGTTCCAAAAAACTTTTCACCTCTATGCCGGAATATTTCAGCGCATCGGACATGGCATCCACGATGCGGTTGTCGGTATAAAACGCCGTCAGCACCGATGCTTTCAAAGAGTCCATATATCTGGCAAACTCCTTGTCATCTTTGGAATAGTCGTGGATAAGGCGGCGCAACTCTACCGTCGGAGCAAACAGCTCAATGTCCGATTTGCTCCACTTGGCGGCATCGGCAAGTTCGTTTGCATCGTTGAGTATGCACTTCAGCCCGCCAAAGCCGACATACTTCCGCAGTATCTCGCGCTCCTCGGCATTCTGCGCCGAGCGTCCGGCAACGCCGAGGCGAAAGGCAAGCCTTATCGCCTCGATGTTGTCGAGCATGGTCTGTAACTTATTGTAGGCCATTGTCGGAAAGATAGATTACGATTCTGCCTACAATCTCGGTTTCCATCAGTTCAAGGTCAAGGGCATCAACGCCTATTGCCATGCGGTCAACACCGTCGAACAAGTTCGGTATATCGGTCATTACCTGATTTGTCCAGTATTCCACAGCCTCCTCGCTGTCAAGGTCGATGGTATCCCCGAAATTTTCAAGGATGAGTTCCGATATAGTGTCATACTCCGATGCTCCGATATTGGAGAAAAGCACGGAGATAGCCTCGGCTTCCGCCATTGGCACATTGGCCCCGTTGCGCCGTGCATTTTCAAAGGCGTCAAGTGCGGCGATAGAGTTGGAAATAATCTGGGGATGGTCAGGGTCAACCTGATATTTGTTGAGCTGGAGATACTGCAACAAATAGAAATAGTAGTAATTGAAGTCGGTAAGACTTCGGTCAAGTTCTAACATGATTGTGGAAATTAGTGGTTTGTGATTACTTTGGGGCGAACAGGTGTTGCAGTGCCGGATCTGACATTATGCGTTCTTTCTCGTCGGCGATGATTTGGATCACATCGGCTTTCACCTGCTCGTAGTTGCGCTGTATTACAGTTTTCATGCGGGATTTGTCCGGTGTGTCGTCCTTGAAATCGGTGAGTACGGGTATAGGCTTGTATCTCGATGTTTCAGCTTTGACCCTCGCGCTGTCTATGACAATTTCGGCATGAAAAATCTTCTGGTCTATGCGCTCGTTGATGTTGTCGCAGACCGCGCCGACAAACATTCCCTGCGTGAGTGTCGAAATCTTGCTCGGCGGGATAAGACTGTCCATTTGCGTGTTTATGGAGTGGCTTACATCCTGACGGTTGATGGAGATAGACTGCCGTTTCTGGAGAACCTTGCCGAACCGCTCGGAGAGTGTCTTGGCGGTTTCTCCCACGACCTGCCCGGAGAAGATGTTGCCGACGGTGTTCATCACCACGGCAGCCTCCTTGTCGCCGTAGTCGCGTTTGAGCTGGGAAAAATCCTGAAAGCCGAGGCACACGGCGACACGGTTGCTTCGGGCGGTGGCAATCAGTTGGTCGAGGCCCTTGAAATATATAGTGGGCAATTCATCTATGATAACCCCGCTTTTCAGCATCCCTTTCTTGTTTATGATTTTGACGATACGGGAGTTATACAGTCCGAGTGCCGCGCCATAGATGTTCTGTCGGTCGGGGTTGTTGCCCACACACAGGATTTTCGGCTCTTTCGGGTTGTTGATGTCAAGTGTGAAATCATCGCCGGTCATTACCCAGTAAAGCTGCGGTGAAATCATACGCGACAGTGGGATTTTCGCCGATGCAATCTGTCCCATCAACTGCTCCGCCGCGCCTCCCTGCCAAGCGTCCATAAAAGGCGACAGGTAGTTTTCCAATTCCGGGTAGCTCGTCAGAATTGGAAATAAATCCTCGTATCTTCTATTCAAAAGCTCTATGGCATGGGGAAAAGTGCAGTAGATACCGTTCTTGTAGATACGGAGATACCAGATTATCGCCGCGAACAGCACAATCGGGGACTCCACGAAGAAATCGCCCTGCTTGCTCACCCATGACTTGTTGAGATTGAGCATTATAGTGTATGCGCTCTCGTATGCGTCGGCAATATCGGTCATAAAGTCGGGATGTATCGGATTGCACCTGTGGCTCCGCTCCGGATCGTCGAAATTTATCATGTAGAATTTCGGCTTGACTTTGCCGTAACCGTCCTTGTGCGTCAGCAGATGGTTGTAGGCTATCTCGCTCAAATCCGGGCTTTTGAAATCATAGATATAGCCGCTGTAACCTTTCTCTATCATCTGTTTGATGAATGAGTTGATGACGGCGTATGATTTGCCGGAACCGGGTGTGCCAAGCACGATTGTGGCGCGGAACGGGTTGACGACATTTATCCAGCCCCTGTGCCATTTCTTCTCAAAGTAGAATTTAGTCGGCAGGTTTATGGAATATTCGTTGTCCATAAGCTCCGTTTCCTGCATGAAGCTCTCGTTCTCGTCGTTGAAACGGTCGTCCATCATATTGTTCTTCAGCATACGCCCCGCCCATATACCGCCCATCATCAGGCAGATGTAGCCCGTGACGGTGGTGATTATATAGGTGTAGCGCATACCGGCGTCGAGCGTCCACCAGTTCAGCAGAAACAGCACACAGCCTATGGCGAGTGTCACGCCGATATGCCGCCATGTGATGTTCTCGCTCCTTACGCCTCTGGTGCCGAAGCACGACAGACCGAGAAGCAGCAGCGCGAAAAGTTTGGCGTTGAAGGTGGTGTTGAAAAGGCCGCAGGTGCGGTTGAAGTTGGCGCAGATCTTATGGACGGTCGAATAGAACCAGCCGCTGTCCACGGTTTCCACGCGGGTGAACCAGTAAAGGTTGGCTACAACCAGCACGATACTGACTGCCCGCAGGAAATCCATGATCTTCGCCAACGCTCTGAGGTCGTCCTCTTGTTGGCTCATAATAAAAAGTGGGATTAAAGATTAAAATTTGGGGCGACGCCCTTTCTTTTTCTTTCGCTGCATACGACGGCGGAATTCTTCCTCGTCGGGGTTGAACGACTGCCCCGGCTGGAACAGGTCAAGACCCGGAAGCGTGAAATCGCTGTCGCCGTAATCGGTGGCGGAGTGGGTTGTTGCGGATTGGTGCTGTCCATCCGACGGTGCCTGAGTGTTGCCGGATTGTGACTGGGTATCCGAATGGGTGTCGGTGGTCTGCTCCGGCTCCGGCACTATAACGGTGGAGTCAGGAACCTGCACATCGTTTGTCGGCTGCGCCTGTGGATTATTGAACCGCTCGTTGAGGGCATTTGCCGAGAACTGTTTGCCGAGGCGCGAACCGTTCAGTACCGTCATGGTGTTGTGGTCTATGAACGTAACACCGTATATGCGCCCCTCGTCGGTGTAACGGAAAACAACATCTATGCCGCAGTCTTTCAGCTTGGCAGTGAAATCGTCCTTGTCGGTGGCACTGGCAAGCACATCGGCAACTCTGTTTCTCGTCGGTGCTACATCAATCTTCTCTTTGGCGCGCTCGAAGCGTCCCTCCACGGCGGTACGGCTTGCAAATTTGCCGAGGCGCGAAGCCTTGAACGGATTGGCGATAACCTTGCCTTCATCATCGGTGGCGAAATACACCAGACCGTGATATTCGCGCCCGTTAACCCTGCCGTCGGTCTGCTCACACCTTATATTATATAAGGAGAGGACTGCGTTATACTCGCCCATAGTCTGAAACTTGTATCGCATACCGACCATTTTGACGGTGTTGGCAACCTGCCGCTTGATGTCGCCCGAAGGATCAACCTTTTTAATCGGCGTATCGGGAGTGATTTTCTCGCGCTGCGCCTTGTGGAGATTGTATTTTTCCTCCATCTCGGTGGTGATTTTCTTGCTACGCCGGAAAAGAAAGTCCTGATTGAGCCGCTTGCCCTGCTCGTTGACATTGACGGTTACTATATGTATATGGTGGCGGTCGATGTCCATGTGCTTATAAATTATATAGGGCTGCTCTCCGAAGCCGAGTTTTTCCAGATATTCGCGGGCAAGGATTTCAAAATCCTGATCCGTGAGCTTATCATCCGGGTGCGGATTGAGCGATATATGAAGGACAGGCTTTTTTGTCCGCCCCATCATCGGCATGAACTCTCTGAAATTTTCGGCAATACGACCGATGTCGATTTGCCCGTCTGCCGGAAGAATGATTTTGTTGGCTCCCAACAGACGGCCTTCCTCCTTGTTGATTTTCTCGGAATTGTATGCCAGCGCGCCGTAGAGCGACGAGCCTATCGAGATTTTTGCGACCATTGTTCATCGAATTTTTCAGACAGAGCCATGACATCTGTCATCACGGCAATCATGTCGATTGTGGCTTTCTCCAGCTTGTAGAGAGATGCCATTGCTTTCTTTTCGGTGAAATTGGCGCGAAGCTCCTTCACAACGAGGTTGTAGTTTACCCCGATTGTGCGGTACTGGCAGAAGAATTCGGATAGTTTGGCGCAATAGACGGCAAGCGATTTATCGGTGGTCAGTACCCTGAAAGGCTTGCCGAAGATGAGCTGCTTGATGAAAGTGGCCTTAACAGTCGCGTTTGCCCTTTCCATCATCCGGGACAATTCATCCCATTCGAGGTCGTCAAAACGTACCTTGACGCAGTGGCTGCACTTGTTGGCAACCGGCGGTCGTCCGCCCTTGTTAACGAAATCAGTCATAAAATGTGGATTATAAGTGGTGAGTGCATCAAGGGTGTCAATGCCTACGCAGTAAAATCGAGGGATATTCGACTTTGGAGATTATCCTATATAGCAAGGTCGTTTCGTGTGGCCTGCCGGTCCCTCGAAACCTTTTCGGACCCCGAAAAGACACCTTGCTATGTCTATGTGGACATTCTTCCTTAATAGAAATCGGCAATGTCATTCAATGATGCCCGGTATCATTATGATGACAATGAGAAAAGCCGCTTTTCATAGCCCGGAGGAAGAAAAACACCGTGATGCTGATATAAAGATACGAAAAAAATCCCTGATTTGCCAGCGATGAGAAAAAAATTCCGATAATTAAGAAACAGGCGATGGAAGCAGCAAAAAAATCTTCACGGCGAAATGTTAAAAATTCAGCCGAGTTTTTTGGACATAGCCGGACATAGTTGGACATAGCCGGACAATGCTCTTAATCACAGCGAATTGGCTTGTTTTTAGATTTGCCAGTTTGCAGAATTATTTGTTTCTTTGTGTAGAGATTGGTTCTCAAGCCTGCCTTCAAGGAAGTCAAACTACTTATTATATTACGCACTATCCATGTGAACTGTAAGCTGAGCAACCAATCCGGCGGGTATAATCCCAACCATTTGGCAATAAAGCGGAATTGCAGTCTTATAAATGTCCTTCCGAACAATCTAAAGAGTAGATTATGTAGAGAGATTAGTTCCTGAATGACATGACAAGGACTGACTTATGAAGCCTGTGAGCCATATAGAAAGGATAAATGCCAGCAACCTACCTATCGCCCTATGGCCCTATGGCTATGGCGGACACCACTAAACTCCACATCCAAACCCGAACCAGACATGACTGACGAACCCAACCATTTCAGGCTCACTTAGCCGATGCCCTCCCGACAGCGGAGGAAGGTCGCAACGCGCGGCAAAGAAAGCTGTCAATCCATCCCGCATAATCTGTGCCGGCATTGCTTCGCGCCGATAGAAGCCCGGTCTATCCGTGTCAGAAGATACGCTGACGGCAACCGCTATGCAATCACCACTACATCCAAATCCAAATTTAATTTTATGACAGACCCCAAATTTGTCGCTTTCTCCACCCAGAAAGGCGGAGCAGGCAAGACCACTCTGACCGTTTTAGCGGCGAGTTACCTCTACTATGTGAAGGGGCTGAAAGTCCTTGTCGTTGACTGCGACTATCCTCAGTTCAGCATCGAGGAGATGCGCCAGCGCGACAAAGACCTTATTGAGTGCAGCCCTCAGTTCAAGAAACTTTTTTCCGACAATCTGCGCCAGACCAAGCTCGCGCCTTATCCTCTCCTGACGGCAAAGCCGGAGGAGGCTATGCAGAAGGTGCGCGACATCATCGAGGCCGGAAACGAGATAGATATCGTTTTCTTCGACCTGCCCGGCACGGTCAATAACCGTGGCGTCGTCAACATTCTCAACTGCATGGACACCGTGATTGTACCGGTCGCGGCAGACAAGGTTATCCTTGAAAGTTCGCTCGCCTTTGCCATGAAGATACAGGAATGGCTCACTACCGGACGCACACAGGTCAAACAGATGTATATGCTCTGGAACCTTGTGGATGCCCGTGAGAAAACAGACCTCTACGACCAGTATGAGGCGGTTTTCGAGGAATACGGTCTTATGACGCTGAAAACCAAGATACCGGATACCAAAAAGTATCGTCGTGAAGGGTCAAAGACGCTCAACCGCGCCGTGTTTCGCTCGACCGTCATGCCTCCTGACAAGACATTGCTCAAAGGTACGCGCTTACCGGAGCTTACCGATGAATTGCTCGGACGTCTCAAACTCTGATCTCTATGGCGAAAGTATATGAGTCGGAAATCGACCCTGATGAGTTCATCAGGTCTTTCAGAGAGGAGTCCTCCTCGCTGTCAACGCTGAAAAAGAAGCCAAAGGCAGAGGGTCAGACACAAGAGTCCGAACCGGAAACGACAAAAGCTCCTTCCACCAAATCTGTATCGGAATCCCAACCCAATGAAAGAGTCGGCAATGACGCAGAACGTGAGCGTAAATATCTGGAGCGTTTCGTATGGAACATGACCTATATGTCGCCGCAGGATAAATATGTAACGACAGAAATAGACCCGGAAATTGAATGGAAAATCCGTCGTATCCTGTTCTGCCGCAAGAAAGGGCGCGTATGCTCGCTAAAGGCTTTCATCAACAACGTGCTGGCAGCTCACTTGGAGGAGTATGCCGATGTTATCAACCAACTTAAACTCTAACCAGCTATGCCCAAATCACCACTTGTAACCATCAACGTGAATCCGGCCACTGACATTGATGTCAGAGCCGCCGAGGAACGCAAGAAATATGCCGCCAAGTTTCTCCGCCCCGGCATTGTTCGCTCCAACACCAAAGTGTATATCTATCCCGAAGTCCATGCCGTCCTGAGCCGCATGGCAGAACGGTTCCGCGATACCGGTGCCTCTATTGGCTCGTATGTGTCCGAGATACTTCTCGACCACTTCGCCAACAACCGTGAGGTCATGGAGGGTCTCTATGATGAAAACAGCCAGCCTCTATTCTGATGGAAACGCTGTTTATCATAGCATTGCTCGCAAGCAATGTATGGCTTATCAGAAAAGTGCTGACAAAGCCCGACTCCCAGGCTGGCGGCAAGAGTGACAAATGCGCACCTCCGGAACAACCGCCCGCAGATGAAGCGCCCGCGGAAGAAGTCATCGGCAAAAGCTCCTTCGATGCCGACAAGTTCATGGACTCGTTTCGTGAAATCGCCAAAGAAGCCGCTGCCGAAGCCGCAAGGGAGGTCGTGCCGCTTATTGTCATGGAACTGGGCAAACCATCCGATGCCGGACTGCCCGATACACCCGAAGAAAAGCCGTCGGTTCAGATACCTCCTGAAAAGCTGGACGAGATATTCTCCACTCATTCGGTAAGTGAGCTTACAGGCGAAATGCCAACTCCGGCCGAGGCAAATGCCGACGGCATAGACTTCGAGGAAATGCAGACCGCCATGAAGGTGCTGAAAAATCATCCTCACACCTCTGAGGATGAGCAGACCGCCCGACGGGTAGTTTCCGAACTTGAGGGCACCGAGATAATCGAATATGTCAAACTCGACCCGGTTGTGCGGAAGCGCATACTGATGATTGAGTGTCAGTTGCCCGACGTACCTGAAGATGCTCCGGCGGTGAAAACCGACGAGGCTATTGAGAAAGTCCGCAAGATTGTATTTCATGCAGATATAGACACAACCGATATTGATGCCATCGACTTCAATATTCTCCACTGACACCACTTAACCGCTTTAGCGCTTTGCTAAGGCAAAGAAATCCACAATCCAAATCAATTATTTTATGACTAAATTCTTCAAGTCGCTCTACAAGCGCATCGTGGAGTTTATGAACGCTCCCGGTATGCGCCGCCCTATGGCCGCCATGCTCACACTGATGATATGCGCCGCCAACCTCTATGCCGCCGGCAACGGTCTGGCAGGCATCAACGAGGCAACCTCGATGATGACATCCTATTTCGACCCCGCCACGAAGCTGATTTATGCCATCGGCGCAGTCGTCGGTCTTATAGGCGGTGTCAAGGTCTATGGCAAGTTCAGCTCCGGCGATCCCGACACGAGCAAGACCGCCGCATCGTGGTTCGGTGCCTGTATCTTTCTTGTTGTCGCCGCCACAATCCTGCGCTCGTTCTTCCTCTAATCCGTGCCGGTGATGGAATATTCTATTAACAAGGGCGTAGGCAGGACGGTGGAATATAAGGGGCTTAAAGCGCAGTACCTTTTCATCTTCGCCGGAGGTCTTATCGCCGATTTCATACTGTTCGTAATCCTCTATATGTGTGGGGTGCAGCAGGGTCTTTGCATAGGCTTCGGTGCCATAAGCGCGTCGGTGCTTGTGTGGTACACCTTCCACCTAAACGGCAAGTACGGGCAATACGGACTTATGAAGCTCACATCGGTGAAATACCGCCCCCGGTACATCATCAACCGTCTGCGTGTGCGTAACATAATGAAGGGAGGTCGCCGATGAGAAATATACTGAAAGTCACAACACTGGAGTCAAAGTTGCCGCTTCTCGCGGTGGAACACGGCTGTATCATCAGCAAGGACGCCGACATAACCGTGTGCTACGAGGTTACGCTGCCAGAGCTGTTCACCGTCACATCGCAGGAATACGAGGCGATGCACGCCGCTTGGTGCAAGGCAATCAAGGTATTGCCCCGCTTTACGGTGGCGCACAAGCAGGACTGGTTTGTGTCGGAGAACTATAAGCCGGAACTGCAAAAAGATGATTTGTCTTTTCTTGACAGGAGCTTCGAGCGTCATTTCAACGAGCGTCCGTATCTGGCGCACAAGTGCTACCTGTATCTGACAAAGACCACAAAGGAGCGTATGCGCCAGCAGTCGAATTTCTCCACCCTCTGCCGTGGGCGTATCACTCCGAAGGAACTCAATCACGAGATGATTGTCGGCTTCATGGAAGCCGTGGGCCAGTTCGAGCGCATAATCAACGACACCGGATATATCTCGCTGCGCCGCATGGGTGACGATGAGATTGTCGGCACCGACAGCACTTCGGGTATCATAGAGAGGTATCTCTCGCTGTCAACCGGCGATGTAACCTGTCTGGAGGATATAGACCTATCGCCGAAAGAAATGCGCGTCGGTGACAAGATGCTGTGCCTTCACACACTGTCGGATACCGACGACCTTCCCGGAAAGGTCAGCACTGACAATCGGTATGAACGCCTGTCAACCGACAGGAGCGATTGCAGACTTAGCTTCGCCTCGCCCGTGGGTCTGCTCCTGCCGTGCAACCATATCTACAACCAGTATGTGTTTATCGACGACCACGACGAAAATCTGGCGAAGTTTGAAAAAACGGCGCGTAATATGAACTCGCTGTCAAGGTATAGCCGTTCCAACGCAATCAATAAAGAATGGATAGACCGCTATCTGAACGAGGCACACAGCTACGGTCTTACATCGGTACGCTGCCACTGCAATATCATGGCTTGGAGCGACGATGCCGAGGAACTGCGCCGTATAAAGAACGATGTCGGCGGTCAGCTTGCGACTATGGGGTGTATGCCCCGGCACAACACCATTGACTGTCCGACGCTGTTCTGGGCGGCTATGCCCGGCAACGAGGCTGATTTCCCCGCCGAGGAAAGTTTCTATACTTTTATTGAGCCTGCCGTGTGTTTTTTCACAGCCGAAACAAACTACCGCAGCAGCCTGTCGCCATTCGGCATAAAGATGGTGGATCGCCTCACGGGTAAGCCTGTCCACTTGGATATTTCCGACGAGCCTATGAAGCGCGGAATAACCACCAACCGCAACAAGTTCATACTCGGCCCGTCGGGTAGCGGCAAGTCTTTCTTCACCAACCATCTGGTGCGCCAGTATTACGAGCAAGGCGCGCATATCCTGCTGATTGACACCGGCAATTCCTATGAAGGGCTGTGCAACCTTATCCACAACCGCACTCACGGCGAAGACGGTGTGTATTACACCTATACCGAGGAAAAGCCGATTTCTTTCAATCCGTTTTTCACCGACGACGGGGTGTTTGATGTTGAGAAAAAGGATTCCATCAAGACGCTGCTTCTCACGCTCTGGAAGTCGGAAGACGACCGCGTGACAAAGACAGAATCGGGTGAGCTTGGCTCCGCACTGTCGATGTTCCTTGAAAAGATGAAGAAAGACCGCGATATCGTTCCCGGCTTCAATTCTTTCTACGAGTTTATGCGTGATGAATACCGAGCTGAAATGGCACAGCGTCCTATCCCCATTTACAAACAGGATTTTGATATAGATAATTTTCTGACAACGCTGCGCCAGTATTATCACGGCGGTCGCTTCGATTTCCTGCTGAACTCCAGAGAGAACATCGACCTGCTCAACAAGCGTTTCGTGGTGTTCGAGATTGACGCTATCCGCGATAATAAAGACCTCTTCCCGGTGGTGACAATCATCATCATGGAAGCCTTCATAAACAAGATGCGCCGTCTGAAAGGCGTGCGGAAAGTCCTTATCTGCGAAGAGGCTTGGAAAGCGTTGTCAACTGCGAATATGGCTGAATATATGCGCTATATGTTCAAGACCGTGCGCAAATATTTCGGCGAGGCTGTGGTGGTCACACAGGAGGTTGACGACATAATATCGTCGCCGATTGTCAAGGAAACCATCATAAACAACTCCGACTGTAAGATACTGCTCGACCAGAGAAAGTATATGAACCGCTTTGATCAAATACAGGAGTTGTTAGGCTTGACTGACAAAGAGAAGGCTCAGATACTCAGTATCAATATGGCGAACAACCCCGGCCGCAACTACAAGGAGGTGTGGATCGGGCTGGGTGGAACGCAGTCGGCGGTGTATGCAACAGAGGTATCGCCGGAAGAATACCTCGCCTATACGACCGAAGAAACGGAGAAAATGCAGGTACTCGCCCGCGCCCGTCAGCTCGGCGGCGACATCGAGGCGGCCATCAAACAGTTAGCCAACGAAAGGAGGGAGAACTGATGTATGAAAGTCAAGCAATCCTTAATATTCATCATTTCAGGTCTGTTCCTTTTCCTCGGCCTCCTCCTTGTAACGGCTTACCGGCTGTTTACATCCCTAATCAGAATCATTGTGAGCATGGCTCACAGAATACGCTAAATCCACTTAACCCACAATCAGATGAAGCAATTAAAGTTTCTTATTCCCTTAATCGCCCTATGCATTCATTTAGGCACTGGCCGGGCTTCGGCCCAGTGGACGGTCATAGACCCGTCCAACATAGCGCAGTCCATCGTAAACAACTCTAAATCACTTGTGCAGGAGTCGCAGACGGCGACGCACATGGTCAAGAATTTTCAGGAAACGGTGAAAATCTACCAGCAGGCGAAGAAATATTATGACGCGCTCCAGTCGGTGAACAACCTTGTCCGCGATGCCCGCAAGGTGCAGCAGACAATTCTGATGCTCGGCAATATCTCCGGCTATTATGTCAACAATTTTCAGAAAATGCTGACAGATCCCAATTTCACAAGTGCCGAGCTTTCGGCAATCGCATCGGGATACACCCGCATCCTCGAAGAAGCCAACGGCGTCCTCGGTGACTTGAAGCAGGTAGTCAATATAACTACACTGAGTATGACAGACAAAGACCGCATGGATGTGGTAGATGATTGCTACAAAGAGATGAAGCGCCTGAAGAACCTCACGGCATACTATACCAACAAGAACATCAGCGTGTCGTATCTGCGCGCCAAGAAGAAAGCCGACACACAGCGCGTTGTAGCCCTCTATGGCGACGGTTCTGAAAAATATTGGTAATTCAAGAATATTGCAATATGATTGCGTTATCAATAGATTTCAACAACCTGCACACCATACTCCGCTCTCTGTACGATGAGATGATGCCTCTTTGCGAGGATATGGCTGGTGTGGCACAGGGCATAGCCGGATTAGGCGCGCTGTTCTATGTCGCCTATCGTATATGGCAGTCGCTGGCAAGAGCCGAACCCATTGATGTGTTCCCTCTGTTGCGTCCGTTTGTCATCGGTTTCTGTATCATGTTCTTTCCGACTGTCGTGTTGGGTACCATCAACTCCGTCATGTCTCCGATTGTGCAGGGTACCGCCACTATGCTTGAAGGTCAGACCCTCGACATGAAGAAATACCGGGAGGAGAAGGACAAGCTGGAATACGAGGCGATGATGAACGACCCATCGACAGCTTACCTCGTTGATGATGCCGAGTTTGACAGGCAGATAGACGAGTTAGGCGTGACGGAGATAGGCACCGCCGCCGGAATGTATATTGAGCGTGGAATGTATAAGGTCAAGAAGGCAATCCAGAATTTCTTTCGTGAACTGCTGGAGATGCTCTTTCAGGCTGCCTCGCTCACGATTGACACAATCCGTACTTTCTTCCTTATCGTGCTGGCGATACTCGGCCCGATTTCATTTGCCCTCTCGGTGTGGGACGGTTTCCAGTCAACCCTGACACAATGGATATGCCGCTATATTCAGACCTATCTATGGTTGCCGGTCGCAGACCTCTTTTCGACCATCTTGGCGAAAATACAGGTGCTGATGCTCCAAAATGATATTTCGGAACTGACTAATAATCCGAATGTTGACCTTGACGGGAGCAACACCGCTTATACGGTGTTCATGATTATCGGCATTATCGGGTATTTTACAATTCCAACGGTTGCAGGCTGGATTATTCAGGCTGGAGGCGCAGGTAATTACAACCGTGCTGTCAACACAACCGCCATGCAGGTCGGCTCCGGTGCGGCAAGTGTCGCCGGTGGAGTTGCGGGCAATGTGGCAGGTCGGGCCGGTAAACTTCTCAAATAATCATGCCTATGGAGTTCAAATCATTAAGGAATATAGAAACATCATTCCGCCAGATACGCCTTTTTGGTATCGTGTTCGTTGCGATGTGTGCCGTTGTGGTGTCGGTAGCCATGATAATGGTGTTCAATTTCGCCGAGAAGCAGCGTGAGAAAATATATGTCCTTGACAACGGCAAGTCGCTTATGCTTGCCTTGTCGCAGGACATGAGCCAGAACCGTCCGGCGGAGGCACGGGAACACGTGCGACGCTTCCATGAGCTGTTTTTCAACCTCTCACCGGATAAGTCAGCCATCGAGCATAACATCAACCGTGCGCTGATTCTCAGCGACAAGTCGGCATACAATTACTACACCGACTTCTCAGAGAAAGGTTACTACAACCGTATCATAGCCGGAAATATCAATCAGGTCGTGCAGGTTGACAGCGTGGTATGCGATTTCAACACATATCCCTATACCGCCAGGACATACGCGCGCCAGATGATTATCCGCGAGTCCAATATGACGGAGCGCACATTGATAACAGTATGCCGTCTGTCAAATGTATCGCGCTCCGACGACAATCCCAACGGGTTTATTATTGAAGGTTTCAACATCCTTGAAAACAAGGATATAATCACAACCAAACGATGAATGTATTTTCAAATCTCCGTGCCGCGAGAGACACCGTATATAATAAGGTGTGGCACACTCCGAAAGGAAAACTCTCAGCCAAACTGAGGAGCCTTTGCGACGGTATTCCTCAAAAACAACGACTCTTGGTCGTAACCATCATGCTCTGCGCCTTCGTCCTGATCGCCTTCTTCGTGTTCGGTCACGCCTGCTATAAAATTGGGCTGGGTCATTCCGGCCGACTTGTGGAGGTCGAGCATATACAGCCTCTGGAAATCAACAATCCTGATGTCAAACCTATAACTCCCGCTGCCTATGACAATGCAGGAATGGAAAGCGAGGATTAACGGCTTCTTCCAGCCAAAATCACAAGCGGAACGGCAGAAGATGATGAAATATCTGGTGGTGATGCCCGCCGCTATTCTCTGCGGTGCCGTGATACTATGGCTACTTTACAGCAGTCTCAACAAGGGTGACGAGCGTGTGGGCGACGCCTTCAACACCGAGATACCCGAAGGGGAGAACGACGGCATGAAAGACAAGATGTCGGAATATGAGGCTGCTGAAGCCGCGAAAGAGAAAGAGGCCCGTCAGCAGACGGTATCCGTCCTCGACACCCTCACAGCCGCAACCCCGCAAGACAGCGATATGCGTCAGCCTTCGGCAGTGGAAACATCGGCTCAGGCGTATCAGGAAGTGCAGGCTTCGCTCGATGATTTCTTCGTGCCGGAAAATAACGAGGCGGCACAGGTCGCCGAGTTGCAGGCGCGGATAGACGAGCTGGAAGCACAAAATGCGATGGCGCAGCAGCAACAGCAACCGGACCAGATGGAAATGCTTGAACGCTCCTACCAGTTGGCGGCTCAATATATGGGTAACGGCAACGGCGGTAATTATCCGCCTCCGGCATCGACCGACGATGAGAAAGGCAAGCGCGATGTGCAGCCGGTGGCGCAGGTGAGCAGAAATGTTGTATCATCCCTCAGTGCCTCGTCAAGCAGAAGTTTCAACACCTCGGTCGGATCATCCGGAATTGTAAATAAAAACACAATCGCCGCAGTTGTCGCCAACAATCAGAGTGTAACCGACGGCGAGAGTGTAAAGTTACGGACAACCGAACCGATGTGGGTAGGCTCACGGCTGATACCGCGCAATACTGTAATTGTCGGCTCTGCAAGAGTGCAGGGCGAGAGGCTGGAAATCGAAATATCCTCTATCGAGTGTGACGGCTCCATCTACGATGTGGAGTTGCAGGTTTACGACTCCGACGGCCAGGAAGGTATCAACATTCCCAACTCTATGGAGAGTGACGCGCTCCACGAAATCGGTGCCAATATGGGCAGTACGATGGGTAGCTCAATCAACATCTCCACCAATACCGGGGCGCAGATTGCCTCCGATGTGGGGCGAGGATTGATAAATGGTGTCAGCCAGTATCTCAACAAGAAGCTGCGAACCGTGAAAGTCCACCTCAAAGCCGGCTATCGTGTGATGCTTCACCAGCCGGAAGATATATGATTATTTACCACTTAATCCACAATCAAATGAATTTCAAATTATTTGTTCTTTCTCTCGTTGCCGTCCTCTGTATGGCAACCCCCGCCTTTGCAAAAGGCAAAAAGACGGTCAATAGTGCCGATAACAACGTGTCGCCTGACACTGAGCAGATAACAGCCAAAGCGACTGAACACGACTTGAACGTGTACGGTGATAACTACACCGACGGCGACAAGTTCAGCGGTCTCACCCGCAAGGTTGGTTTCGACCGCATGATTCCGCCTCACGCTCTGGAAGTATGTTATGAGAAAACGACGCACATCATCTTCCCGGCAGAAATCACCTATGTCGATTTGGGCAACGAGAACCTTGTCGCCGGACTTGCTGACGGCGCGAAGAACGTGCTGCGTGTAAAATCCGCCTTCAAGTCGTTCAAGCAGGAAACAAACCTGTCGGTAATCACGGAAGATGGTAGCTATTACACATTTAACGTGAAATTCGCCAAAGAGCCGCTGTTGCTAAGTATTGAAATGACCGATTTTCTGCATGACGGCGAGGCGGTCAACCGTCCCAACAACGCTCAGGAAATCTATCTTGAACGCCTCGGCAGTGAAAGCCCTATGCTTGTAAAGCTGATTATGAAAAGTATCCACAAGCAGAACAAGCGCGAAATCAAACATATCGGGTCAAAGCGTTTCGGTGTGCAGTTCCTTCTGAAATCCATCTATGCCAACAACGGGCTTCTCTACTTTCATACCGAGTTGAAAAACACCTCCAACATTCCTTTCGATGTCGATTTTGTATCATTCAAAGTTGTGGATAAGAAGGTTATCAAGCGTACAGCCATGCAGGAGCAGGTTTTGGAACCGCTACGCGCCCAGAACTATGTAGTGGTCGTTCCTGCCAAATCCTCTGAACGCACTGTGTTTGCGCTGGAGAAATTCACCATTCCCGACGACAAGCAGCTTGTGATCGAAGTCGCCGAGAAGGAAGGTGGCAGACACCAGTCCTTCGTGGTGGAGAACGAGGATATTGTTAGAGCAAACGTAATCGACGAATTAAGCATACAGTAAATTATGAGCAAAGCGATAATGATAATCGCTGCCATGCTTGCCCACCTCATTGGTTTCTTTGGGGTCGGGCAGGCAATGGCCCAGCGATGCCTCCCCGGAATGTCTGCGGTGGAAATAAAGGCTGATATGGCAGACGGCTTCTATACCGGCAATTCCCGCGACTGCGGCTATTCATTCGGAGTGTATTACTCGGTGTTCAAGGGTGGCGCGAACACATGGAGCTTCGGCGGCGAGTATCTCCAGACCTATAAGCCATACGCCGAAAAAGGTCGTATCCCCGTGGCGCAGTTCACGGCGGAGGCGGGATACAATCTACACCTTGTCAGCGATTATTCGCAGACATTCCACCTCTATGGCGGCGTTTCGGCTCTCGGCGGCTATGAAACGGTGAACTGGGGCAGACACACCCTGTCCGATGGCTCCACGCTCCACAACGGCGACGCCTTTATCTATGGCGGTGCGCTCACACTCTCGGCGGATTTCTATCTCTCCGATAAAATTGCCCTGACAGCCAATGTGAAGGAACGGTTTGTATTCGGTAACTCCACGGGGCATTTTCATACGCAGTATGGTGTCGGCGTAAAATTCATAATTGAATGAGCGATATGGAACCGGTTATAGTAAATCTCGACATCCGAAAAATCCGTCTCACGGATTTTATGAAAGCTCTCGGTCAGGAACATCCCGTGGCAGCTGACGGCAATCTTCGCATCTATAAGGCTCCTTATGACGCAAATGGTGAACCAACAATGGTAATCAACACCGAAACAAACCTATGGCGTGATACCAAGTCCGGTGCTTACGGCGGAATCTATGACCTTGCCTATGAGCTTACAGGGTCATGTAATATGCGTGAACTGAATATGTATATCGCTGGTCAAATGGGTGAATTTGACAAAAGGAAAACAGTTCAGGGACAGACACCGAAAGTGGAACAGCCCAAGCGAGAGCCGGAGAAGCCTAAACGCAAAATGCGCTTTTAGCCTATGGATATCGACGCAATCAAAGGCATATCCCTTGTGGATTTCCTGCACCGCCTCGGCTATGATCCGACTGGGCGCGACAGCAAAGGTCTGTGGTTCTACGCGCCGTACCGCAACGAGAGAAAGCCCTCGTTCCATGTCAACCCGCGCAAAAATGTATGGTTCGATTTCGGTACGGGCGAAGGCGGCGACATTTTCACGCTCGCCGGTGTATTGTCGGGCAAGACCGATTTCGTTGAGCAGGCACGTTATATCGCCGAAAAGATGAATTTGCCCGTGGCAGAGCCATACAAACCCATGCCGTTTGTCGAGGAACCGACATTTGATAATGTAGCAATATCCCGGCTGGAGTCGCCCGCGTTGCTCCGTTATCTGGCAGAGCGTGGCATACCGAAAGAGATTGCACAACGCTACTGCGTGCAGGTGGACTATGAGCTTCATGGCAAACACTATTACGCCATCGGCTTTGAGAACAACGCACACGGCTACGAGCTGCGCAACCCATTCTTCAAGGGGAGCTATCCGCCAAAGAACATTACCCGTATATTCGGCGGCAATCCCCGATGCAACGTGTTCGAGGGTTTCATAGACTTCCTTTCGGCTGAACGCCTTGGCTACAACGACGGCAACGACAGTGTTGTGCTTAACTCCGTGGCTAATGTCGGAAAGGCAATCCCGGTTCTTGCGGAATATCCGCTGATACTGTGCTATCTCGACAATGACACCGCCGGGCGTGCCGCAGTCGCCAGACTGCGCCGCGAGTTCGGCGACAGGGTGAGCGACAAATCAGCGCTCTATCCCGACCACAAGGATCTGAATGACTATCTGATGTCGCTCAATCCGAAACAAATCACTAAACCCAAATTCAAATTATGACTACAAATTTATTTTCACGCATCGGCGATATTCGCCTCACCCCGAGCCGCTTTTTCGGCTTCTGGATTGCTCTGTTCGCAATCGTAATCTCCATGACTTCCTGTTCCGACGACCTCGATGTGCAGCAGTCCTATCCATTCACGGTGGAAGTGATGCCATACGCTGACAAAATCACGCAGGAGCAGACTGTTGAACTGCGCTTTGAAATAAAGCCGGAGGGCAACTACACCAACACCCTCTACACAATCCGCTATTTCCAGTATGACGGCGAAGGCACTCTCAAACTGGTTGACGGCCCGGTGTTAGTCAACAACGACCGTGTGCTTCTTGAAAGCAAGACATTCCGGCTCAACTATACCGCCAAGAGTGCCGACGCCCATAAATTCCTCGTGGTGGTTGAAGACAACTTCGGCTCTACCCCGTGGGAGCAGACCTTCGAGTTCAACGGCAAGGATAAAGGCGATGATAACGGCGGTACAATCATCGGCCCGGTTGTCGGTCCCGTAACCCCGATTGTGCGATGAAAAAACTGTTATTCTTCTTCGTGGCGTTGCTGTCCCTTGTGGCGGGAACGCCCGCCGCCAACGCCAAACGGTCAATAATGGAGCTGCCGCCGTTTGAGCGTGCAGTGCTGATAATAAAAAAGTTTGAAACGCTCCATAAGCCGAAACACTGGCCCTATGTCGGCTACGGTCACCAAGTCCAGCCGGGAGAACCTTACCGCCGTGGCGTACAGCTCACCGAAAGACAGGCAGACTCTCTGTTGCGAAAAGACCTCCGCAAGTTCTGCGCCCTGTATTCCCAATATGGCAAGGATTCTATCCTTTTAGCCTGCCTTGCCTACAACTGCGGTCCCGGTGTCGTCAACAAAAGCAGCGTCCTGAAAAAGTTGAAAGCCGGCAACCGCGACATCTTCAAAGCCTACACCGCCCATTGCCGCTATAAGGGTAAGTTCCACAAGCAACTCCACCAACGCCGCCTGGCAGAATACGCTGCGTTATTTAGTATGTAAAAGAGCCCCGACTAAATTAGTCAGGACTCCATAATCTTAGATTATTTCCAATAATAATCTACGGCTATCCAAGCCAGCCCAATAGCGCATGAAATCCAAGGATTTAGAAATGCACCTACGATAGTCAAAGCTATCCCGATGGAGTTTCGGAGGGCAAAACGGCGACAAACGGCTACAAAAATTGATGTTATAATACCTTGATTTTCAACTAATAGATTTTAACAAACGAGATTTTCGCCTGTTGGCGATTCGTCCTTTTCGGA
>ENA-OROZ01000098-OROZ01000098.1-human-gut-metagenome-genome-assembly--contig:-NODE-98-length-99026-cov-16.369755_pt1 | contig 99026 bp, 107 predicted proteins | sample MGYA00242138_ERZ509066 | MGnify/ENA primary metagenome ERZ509066 (study PRJEB26280, sample SAMEA2338691) | human gut metagenome | biome: human gut; feature: human-associated habitat; material: faeces... | reverse complement strand
AGCGCCTCGGCATGCGCGTGCTGCGGTGCGATCCGCCGCGTCAGCGCCGTGAGGGAGGCGATTTTGTCGACCTCGCCACCGTGGCGCGCGAGGCAGACGTGATAACGTTCCACACACCGCTCACCCGCAGTGGCGCCGACGCCACATGGCACATCGCCGACAGCCGTTTCCTTGAAAGTCTCAGCCGCTGCCGTCTGCTCGTCAACAGTGCGCGCGGAGGCATCGTCGACGAGCAGGCGCTGCTCAAAGCCGTCGACGGCGGAGAGATGGCGGTGGCAATCGACTGTTGGGAAAACGAGCCGCGCATAAACCCCGTGCTGCTCGAGCGCGCCTTCGTGGCGACGCCCCACATCGCAGGATATTCGGCAGAAGGCAAGCAGCGAGCCACGGCGATGGCTCTCGAGGCATTTGAACGCCACTATGGCGTGGCGGTCGACGGCAAGCCGCATCCAGCCACTCCGCTGCTCGGCGCCGACGTAGACAGCGTCGACACGATTATGCGCTCCTACGACCCTCTCGCCGACACCCGGCGTCTGCGCGCCAATTCTGACGCCTTCGAGCGTCTGCGCAACGAATACCATCTCCGCGCCGAGGTGAGATAAGATTTATTTTGCAAAATATAGAATAATTATATATCTTTGCGGAAGATTGGGTGCATCACGTTGCGCCACGAAAGATTAGATGATGAAGAAAGTGTCTTTACCGGCTGTCGTTGCCGGGCTTAACAAGGACATAGAGGCACTGCCTTCGATGCCGCGCGTATTGTAACGCCATCGGAGACTCTGCAGTTTTTTTGATTACCTCGGGAGGCATACGCCTTGCCGGGGAATACGTGTTTAAACAAGACAGAATGAGCGAGAACTGGTATGTGGTCCACACTCAGCCACGAGGCGAGAAGATGTTGAAGGCTTTGCTCGACAGAGAGCCGGCGGTTGCCGACACCTATCTACCGATGCGCCAGCAGTTTGCCATCGTCGGCGGACAGCGCGTGAGTCGTATGGCGCTGACCATGCCAGGACTCGTATTCGTGCGCGGCAACAAGAACCAACTTGTGGCGCTGCTGCGCGAAAAGAGCGGCGCGTCGCGCCTGATGGTCGACTCGTCGCGCAAGGAGAAAGACGCCATGGTGGTGGCAGACAGCGAGATGACAGCCTTCCGCCTGTTCAACGACAACACCGCCGGGCAACTGATGATGCTCCGCTCCCCATTCTGCAACTTCACATCTGCCGACCGCATACGCATTATGAGCGGTCCGTTTGCCGGCTACGAAGGCTATATCCGCGAAATCGGCGGCGACAACAAACTGATTTTCAAGGTTGGATCGATGGCCATCGCGTTGTCTAACGTGATGCGCTACGACGTGGCGGTGGTTGAAAACCATCACGCCTCGACCGAGACGAGCCTGCAGCTGCGCATTGCCGACAGCCTGCGCGCGCGTCTGGAGGAGGCAGGACACGTCGACGACGCCTGCGACCGTCTGCGCGACATAATGACCGGTGCTGCTGGGATGCCCGCGGCGTTTACCGACGCCGACCGTGCCGACGCCCGCTCGCTGGCACAATTCTGCGCCTCCGACCGCAAACGCATCGACAGCATCGTCGACAACGCTCCGCTGCGCCGCTTCCTTACGCCCACCGCCGAGACAGGCACGCTCATGCATAAAGGCTTCGTTGAACACCGGTTGCCAGCCGCGCTCGGCGACGACCGCTTCACAGCCCATGTGGCGGAACATCCCAACCACAGCACAGCCGCCTGCTGGGGCGAGTTTGCCACGGCGATATGCGCCCTTGCGCCATCGCAGCGCACAGCCCTCATCGACAAGTTGCGACGCTACGGACTGACGGCATTCGCCTCAGCCGTTGAGGGCAGCGGACATACACGCTTCGAAGGCGCGATGCTCACATCCGCCACCCTCGCTCCCGAGGCACTTGCCGCGGAGGGAGCGGCAATCATCAGCGAGATTCTCGCCTCTGTGCGCGCACGCCGTTGGCGCACACTCCTCTACGCCGTCTGTCTGCGATGACGGCAGCGTCCGCACGCGCGGACATTCCAAAAAATGACTTCTACTTTTAATTACACAATTCAATGAAAGCATGTTTTATGGGGTTGGGCTATATCGGCCTGCCCACAGCGATTATTGCCGCCAAGCATGGCGTGCAGGTAACGGGTGTTGACATCAACCCCAAAGTAGTGGAAATGACAAACCAGGGACACCTCCACATCGTGGAGCCGGGCATGGAAGAAATGCTGCAGGACGTGGTGCGCTCAGGCGCTCTCCACGCAAGCACCACCCCCGAGGTGAGCGACGCATACTTCATGGTGGTGCCTACGCCGTTCAAGGGCAACCACGAGCCCGACATCTCATACGTCGAGGCTGCCACACGCGCCGTCATCCCATTTCTTAAGGAAGGCGACCTCTACGTCATCGAGTCGACATCGCCAGTCGGAACAACCGACAAGATGGCGAAACTCATCTTCGAACTCCGCCCCGAGCTGCGCGGCAAAATCCATATAGCATACTGCCCTGAGCGCGTGCTGCCGGGCAATGTAATCTACGAACTGGTGCACAACGACCGCGTGATTGGCGGTATGGACGAAGCGTCGACCGACAAGGCAATCGCCTTCTACAGCCAATTCGTGCAAGGCACGCTCCACCGCACAAACTGCAAGACGGCAGAGATGTGCAAACTCACCGAAAACTCCTCGCGTGACGTGCAGATTGCCTTCGCCAACGAGTTGTCGCTCATCTGCGACAAGGCGGGCATCAACGTGTGGGAGCTCATCGCTCTCGCCAACAAGCATCCGCGCGTCAACATCCTGCAGCCGGGATGCGGAGTGGGCGGGCACTGCATCGCCGTCGACCCATACTTCATCACAGCCGACTTCCCCGTTGAGAGCCAGTTGATTGCAAAAGCGCGCGAAATCAACAACTACAAGGCATTCTGGTGTGCCGAGAAAGTGGAGAACGCAATGCTCCGCTTCGAGCTCGAAAACCACCGCAAGCCGACAGTCGCAATGATGGGACTCGCGTTCAAGCCAAACATCGACGACCTCCGCGAATCGCCGGCGAAATACATCACAACAAAAGTGATGCAAAGCTGCAACAACGCCGACATCCTCGTCGTTGAGCCTAACGTTAAGGAGCACAACGTGTTTAAGTTGACGGACTACCGCGAAGCATACGACCGCGCCGACATCGTAGTCTTCCTCACCGCCCACGACCCATTCAAGACGCTCCCCCGCCGCGACGACAAAATCATCCTCGACTTCTGCGGAATTTATAAGTAGACATGCTTGGTCATTGCCGCTGCAATAGGCGGCAATGACTTATTCAATTTGAAGAAATTGACATAATGAGAAAGGAGAGATTTTAAAAGTAGAAAATATTTAATGCTGCTGCAACATAAGGTTATATCTAAAATTAGAAAATTAGCGACAGGTAATTTGTTGTTATTTTTATTCGCAAATGCTTTGTATTCATTAAGCACGGGCTTGATAAATTTGTTGTCACCATTTATCCTATATACAGGGGTGTATGAGGACTTTATATATGTTTTCCATAATATAATGATGCTGACCTCGATTTTTGCGGTTGGGCTTGTGCCGACGATGCTTCGGTTCTATAAATATGACAAGAAAAAATATACTTGCTATTATTTATTGACCAGTACGGTTGTTTATGCGGTGTTGTTATTGTTGGGCTTATTTGTTGACAATCCTCTTTCTGCTGTCCTAAAGATAACAAGGTCATCGTTGTCGGAAAACTTTATCATTTATTTAAGTGTGGCATTCTCAATTCTATATGTGTTTAATCGAGGGTTGTTGACTGCTCAGAATCGGTATAAAAATATTACTGTTGGAATTGTCATCATATTTGTGATAAGGATAGTGGCTTTATTGCTGATAGCGGGATTGAGGATAACGAATTTTAATTTAATCCTATTGAGTGTGTGCATTTTACCGTTTTTATATGAGGCGGTAATCTACTTAAAGAGCGTTCTAAAGATAAGCAGATGCTCTTTCAAGGATTATGGTGCATTCCTCGTTTTTGGAGTTAAAATATCTATTGTCGGAATTTTGTTTACATCCACTAATCAGATATTCTTGATTCATACCAAAGGTGTTGACGGCTCGTTGGCTGCAGCATTAAGTTTTGCAGGAGGCCTTGTGGGAATTATAAATATATTGAGTTCCACGATGAGCAGTTATTTTTTAGGAAAGTTGGATGCCAGAAACGAAGCATCCATTAAAAGTTATCTAGATAAAGTAGGTAGGTTCAGAGTCCATTATTTCTTAGCACTTTTTATTGTATGCTCGTTAATATTTGCAGTCATATTGAATATATATCCAACAAATGCCTCACAAGTAGCGTGGCTTTGTGTTGTAACTTTGTTGCAGACGGGAATAATATTTTACATTGGATTATATAGCTTAATGACGAAAACATTCAATTTGTTGAATCGTCAGCTTCTGATGAACTTGCTGTGCTTTGCTTCAGTGTTTGTTGTAGTATCTTTTGTGCCATTTTCTGCTGAATTTGTTGTACTTGAATACTCGGCAGTGAGTGCGGTTATCATCCTGTTTGAATTAATGGTTGCAAGGATGGTTTTGAGGCATATTGCGAATATGAAGAAAATAGTCGGATTGTAGTTTATGGAGAAGCTTACGATTGAGCAATTTTTCTTTGATATGGTTTTGTGGTTTTCGTTTTTAGCCACAAACTGCCGTTTCCTGACTTCTAATGCGCGATGCAGGGTCGCGTATCGCAAAGACAATAATTATGTTCCATTGTTTTTGTTCCTGCTTGTGTTTTGCACATTTGCCTTTATTGGCGGAGATTATTTTAATTATCAGAGCTTGTATAAAATCAACACAAGCCAGAGCGCAGGGGCTTCAGGGCAACATGTAGAAGCCTTTTATATGTGGTTGGTTAAAGTGCTGCCGACAAATTTCTTTGTATGGAGGTTTGTGGTATGGGGATTGGCTTCAGTTCTGATGGTGGCAACATACAAGAGGTTTGAAGTTCCGGCAAAAATGGCAAGCATAGTGTTTCTGCTCGTTATCTCTGTGGTGTTTGCCTCTTTCCGAAACACACTCGGATTTGTAGCATTGTTCTTTGGCTCTACATTCCTTTTTTCTCAAAAAGGGAACAAATTATTAAATTATATAGTCTTTGCCATATTTTTTGTCTGCTCTCTTTTTCTGCATAGGAGTATGTTTGTTTTTGCCGCATTGTTCTGTGTCGCGCTAATTCCTATAGGAAAGAAAACATATTTGTTGTCAATCGTGTTGTTTCCAGTCTTATATAAATTGATAGACAACTATGCTTATCAACTGCTTGGTTCGTCATTGGCTTCGGAAGATGCAGCAACGCATGGAGTTGGATATCTTGAGTCAGACTTCCGGGTAGACACTACATTGATGGGTTATGTGCAGCTGCTTATTTGGCGACTCCCAATTTATGTGATTTTGATTTATTCAATAATCAAGATATATTTCAAGCAGCAAGATGTGACATATGCTGTGAAAACATATCTGAATGCAACATATTTTCTTGTTTACATATCTTTACTGTGGCGAGGTCAAGAAGTCTCGGCTTTTTTGACAAATCGTTTCCATGACTCGGCTATGTTTTTCTGTTCAGTCTTTTTGGCGATGTATATTCCAACGCAGCCTAAACCAAAATTGTTGAAGCGATGTCTGTGGGTTCTGCTTATTGCTAATTTATACAATTTTGCATATCAATTCTATAAACACTTGTTATGAAAATCTTTGAAGTCATTCCACAGTTGAGCTCTGGTGGTGCAGAACGGTTTGTTGTCGATTTGTGCAATGAGTTGTCTGAAAAACACGAAGTGACGCTTGTTGTGCTTCATTCGGTGGAGAAATTTGGCTTTTATCGCGATGAGCTTTCGTCAAAGGTCAAGGTCGTGTCGATGAACAAGCGGATGGGGGTGGATCTGTCGTTGATGTGGCGGATGATGTGGATGATAAAAGAGGAGAAACCCGATATTGTGCATACTCACTTGAACGGAGTGGTCTACACTGCACTTTCGGCAGTGATAAATCGCCGTGTTGTGCACTGTCACACAGTGCACAACACGGCAGACAAAGAAGCTGGTTCTTCTTTTGTCTGCCGTGTTGTGCGCCGGATGGCGTTCAAGTATCATCTGTCAATGCCGATAACGATATCCGAGGAATCGCAGCGCAGTTTTGAGGATTATTATGGGATAGATGCTCCGTTGATTGACAATGGACGCAATGTGCCTGCGGATTTGTCTTTGTCGGCAAGTGTTGTTGATGAATTTAAGAAATATCGTAGGACAGACAAGACGCGCGTCTTGGTATGCCTTGCTCGGATGTACCCCGTGAAGCGGCATACGCTTTTGGCGAAAGTCACGGCACGGCTTTACGCCGAAGGATATGACTTCTCGGTGCTTGCGATTGGCAGTACCAGTCAAACAGATATTGTTGAAGAGGTCAAGAGCTTGAAAAGCGAAAATTTCTATATTCTTGGAGAGCGGAAGAATCCGTTGGAATATTTAAAAGTGGCTGACGCCTATGCATTGTGTTCATCGTATGAGGGATTGCCTATTTCTCTCATTGAGGCACTCGGAGTTGGTGCTGTGCCTGTCTGTACGCCTGTCGGAGGGATTGTGAATTTGGTGCATGACGGAGAAAATGGTATTCTTGCTGCCGGTTTGGAGGAGGATGATTATTACAATGCAATGAAGCGATTCCTTGATTTGGATGATGAGGCATTGTGTGCAATGAGTAAAAAGGCAAAAGAAAGTTATGCGCCGTTCAGCATGACGGAATGTGCGCAAAAATATGTGTCGCTTTTTGAAAAATTGCGACAAACATAAAAAGATAAACGAAGAAAATGAAAGAACGAGTGGTCGTTGTCTTTGGAATGGGACCGGCAGGGTTATTCTTGTCAAGGCAATTGAAACGTGATGGAGCGACGGTTGTTGCCATAGGCAAAAGTGACGATATAGGACGGTATTCGAATGCTATAAGTCTATTTTATGAGGCGGAGAGCAAGCCAGATGTTGCAAAAGCGGTTGATTGCATCACAACTCGGTTTGAAGGTCCGTACACACCGATAAATGGCAACAGTCCCGTAATTGTTGATTGGGACAATGCCCGTCCGGCAGGATATATTGAACGGATTGGCGGCAAGGTGTATCGTTCCTCACAGGTATGTACCCGCAGTTATGGCGAATATATGAAGATATTTGAGGTTGAGGCGATTGATGAATCAGGTGTCAACCAAAAGTTTGTAAAAGAAATTCATCCGAAGAGGTCGAAGTACAGCGAATCGTTTCACACGCTTAACGGATATGGCAACATTACGGTGGTTGATGGTGTAAACAAGAGTTTCCGACCGTTTTTCAAACTTTGGACGGGGTTGGAGTATAAGTTGAAGTATAAACGAAAGAAGGAGCAAAATGGGAAGAAAGCAGAATAAGCTTCTTATAATAGGCGGTGTGCCATACAATGAGCGTCCGGCGTCGTTTGGTGGGACAACAGTTCTGATGCAAAATTTTCTGGAATATTGCCAGAAAGTAGGCATTCCGTACGATTTCGTTTCAACAAATAGGTATGGAGGAAGAATGTCTGCGATTAGAAACCTAATGCAGGTGTTTTGTGGTTTGTTGAGATATGTCTGGCGGTGTGATTGTATAATGTATAATGCCTCATCGTTGACAGGACCATATTTGATTTATCCAATAATATTTATTATTGGCAAAATGTTGGGGAAAAAGATGGTGTTTAGGAAATTTGCAGGCGGATTTAAAAATCATCTTGAACAACATTGTCAAGTGCAAAAAGTCGTTTTATTCTTATTGCGTCATACAAATTTGTCCTTTTTTGAAACAAGGGAATTAGTCGCTTTTTTCAAAGGCAAAGGTGTTGAGTCTGTTTGGTTCCCGAATGTGAGAAATCGTCGGGTTGTGCCAAAAACAGAAAAAGAAATGGCAGAATACAGTCGTAGATTTGTTTTTATGGCGCATGTGAGAAAAACGAAAGGAGTGGGAGAGTTAATAGACTGTTTTAGGCATCTGTCGGATGATTTTCAAGTTGACATATATGGAAGACTGGATGATTTTACAGAAGAAGAGTTGCGAGGGTCGAACTATAGGTATAAAGGTCTGCTGAATCCGCAAGAGGTAGTTGATGTGCTAAAAAAATACGATGTGCTGTTGCTTCCATCATATATGGAAGGATACCCAGGCATAGTAATAGAGGCATATTCTGTAGGAGTCCCTGTTGTTGCAACAAACGTAGGAGGCGTACCAGAAATTTTAGAAGAAGGAGTGACTGGCTTTATGATAGAATCAAAGCGGGTTTCGGCATTGGAGAATGCTATAAAAAACATTGATGAAAAGAATCATTTAGAGATGTCAAAGAATGCGTTGGCTTTTTTTGACAATTTTGATGCGGAGATTGTTAATAAAAGAATTTTAGACCAAATAATGGCATTGTAGGATGAGCCAATATAAAATATATAAACATTGTCCTGTTGCGTTGCAAAATTTTTTGTGTTCATTGAAAGGTTTGCAATTGGAGAAGCAACGCTATGGAGGGGAGTACGAAGAGATATTCGATTCTTTGTTGGATAGCGATAATTGGTCTTCGGAGAAGATTAAATCATATAAAGAAGAGCATCTTTTTAAGATTATAGAATATGCGTTCAGGAATTGCTCCTTTTATAGAAAGCGATATTCATTGTTGGGCTTGTCGCCATCTTCGTTTACGTGTTTGGAGGATTTGAAGAAATTCCCAATTCTTACGAAAGAAGACGTCAGGGAGAATTGGAAAGAAATCATTGCGGATGGTTTCCCGAGCAGAGAGTTGATAGGCTATCATACAAGTGGCAGCACTGGAAAAGCTTTGGATTTTTATTGGACAAAACACGATCTTAGGTTTTATTGGGCAGTAGTCTGGCGGGGACGGCATCGTTTCGGAATAAACAAGGGGGATAGGCACATTAATTTCACAGGTAAAATTGTTGTGCCGTTGGAACAGAAAGAACCGCCATATTGGCGCTATAACAAACCGATGAATCAGTATATGATGAATATGCAACATATAACAGATTCTAAGGTTGAAGATATTGTTGATTTTATTAATCGAATGAATTGTAAGTTCTTTGTTGGTTATCCATCGATTATGAACACTTTGGCAATGCTGATTGATGAAAAGGGGCTCGTGGTAGAGAATCCGCCAAAGTATATTTTTTCAAGTGCTGAAAAGATGTATGACAATCAAAGAATGATTATAGAGAAGGTTTTTCCTGGAGTGGAAATCGTAGAGCATTATGGTTTCTCTGAGAATGCGGCAAGTGCGTCAAAATGTCCGGATGGTTTGTATCATGAAGATTTTGAGTTGGGACATTTGGAACTTGAAAATAAAGAAGGTAATACAGGAAGAATGCTTGCAACTGGATTCCAAAATTATGGAATGCCATTTATTCGATATCAAATAGGAGATACAGGAACTTTTGTGGATGACTGCGACTGTGGATTGAATAGTCAGGCGATATCGGATATTGAAGGTAGAAATGGTGACTATGTGCTTACTCCGGAAGGCGCAAAAATTATGAGGTTTGGGTATATATTTAAATGTACCACGACGATTAAAGAATGTCAGGTCGTCCAACGGAAACTTGGCGAGATGATAATTAGGATTGTTCCCCGTAGGGATTATAAAAAAGAAACAGAACAGTTGCTGATTTCGGAAGTCAGAGATTGGATTAGCCCTACAATAATTGTGAAATTCGAATATGTGGATTCGATAGAACGGACAAAAGCAGGTAAGTTTAAAGCTGTAGTTTCTGAATTGGACAAGAAATAGAACGATTATATGCTGATACATTGGTATAGGGTAAGCAATTAGTAGTGGAGGCATGGTGTGCCTGTGCTTCCGAAATTGATGTGGAAGTTGCAGTATCAAACAGTGTGGCGGCTGGCCTGCAAGAATCATCAGAAGGAATCTTTCGGATGCCGACTTTAAGGAAATGAACAAGCCGAAGACTCGTGGGGACAATCCGTTCCCGGAAACACCAGGGCTGGTGAAATAAGACGACAATGAACATAGGGTTGGTGCTGCGCACGGTGGCTCATCTGAGGCCTGCGCAGGTGCTTTTTCAAGTGTTGAGACGGGTGCATAAAGCCCGGTTCAAGGCATTGGCATGCCCTTCTGTGGAGGTCAAGCCGATGGTTGTGGAGCCGGCAGCGAAGTGGCGAAGCTATGACGGTAGGCGATTTGCGTTTCTCAACATTGAGGATGAGTTCCGCGGGTGGAACAACACTGCGCACGGGATGCTGTGGGCATACAACCAAAATTATATGGATTGGCTTTGCCAGCCGGGAATGACGGCTGCGGAGGGTGCGCGCTGTATTGACCGTTTCATCGCCGACATGCCGACAAACCGCGTGGGGCTCGACCCGTATCCTATTGCGCTGCGCGCCATCAATTGGGTTAAGTTTTTCAGCCGTTTTCCGATGGAATCGACAGCGGAGCGCAGGGATTCTCTCTATTCGCAGTTGCGGTTGCTGGAGCGCAAGTTGGAATATCATCTGCTTGGCAACCATCTGCTGGAGGACGCATACGCGCTTTATATTGGCAGCGCGTATCTTAAAGACAGCCGTATGCACGGCAGGGCGAGTCGGCTACTTCGCCGGCAGTTGAGGGAGCAGGTGCTTTCCGACGGAGCGCACTATGAGCAGTCGCCGATGTATCACTGCATATTGCTTGACCGCCTGCTCGACTGCATAAACGCAGGCGAGGGGACGTTTGTCTGCTCTGTCTTGAAGCCTGCGGCTGAGCGTATGCTTGGGCATTTGGAAAGCATAGTGTATGCCGACGGCACTATTCCGCTGCTCAACGATTCCGCAGAGGGAATCGCTCCTGAGCCTGCAGCGATTTTTGCTTATGCCCGCCGTCTCGGCTTGCAATGGACGCCGGTGGCGTTGGGAGAATGCGGTTATCGGAAGTTTAACAACACCGACGTTGAGGCGGTTGTCGACGTGGGCAACATCAAGGCTTCCTATCAGCCCGGCCATACGCATGCCGACTCATTGTCGTTTGAACTGAGGCTTGGAGGAAAACCGTTTGTCGTTGACACCGGCATTTCGACCTACGACAAGACGCCGCGGCGGCAGCTGGAACGTTCGACGGCGGCACACAACACTGTCGTGTTGGCAGGCAAATCGTCAAGCGAGGTGTGGGGAGGATTTCGTGTGGGCAGAAGGGCAAAGGTGCGGCTGCTGCGCGATGGAGAGACAGTTGTGGCAGAACATGACGGATTTGGCGCGCTGGGCATGCATCGGCGGTCATTCAGTGTTGACAATGACGGCTTTCACATGGCCGACCATATAACAAAGCCCACTCCGGCAACGGCATATCTGCATTTTGCTCCGGGAGTCGAGGTGGTTGAACACACAGCGGAGAAAATTCTCACGACGGCAGGCGTGGTGTCGGTGGTCGGAGCAGACGCTGTTGAGATATCCGACGGCACGGTCAGCCATGACTACAACCGCTTTGAGGCAGTGAAGATTGCCGCTGTGCATTTCAAAGAGAATTTACAAATCACAATAAGTTTATGAAAATATTGTTTCTGACGGACAATTTTCCGCCAGAGGTTAACGCGCCGGCTTCGCGTACCTACGACCATGTGCGCGAATGGCATAAGGCGGGGCATGAGGTGACGGTAATCACGTGTGCTCCGAATTTCCCGAAAGGGCGAGTGTATGAAGGATATAGGAATAAGCTGTATCAGACGGAGTGGATGGATGGCATCAAGGTGGTGCGTGTGTGGTCGTATATCGCCGCCAACAAGGGTTTCCTGAAGCGCACGCTTGACTATATCAGTTATTCTGTCACGTCGTTTTTAGCCGGTCTGTTTCAGAAAACAGACATTATTATTGCCACTTCTCCACAATTCTTCACGGCGTTGAGCGGACGCACGTTGGCTTTCTGGAAACGGAAGCCGTGGATAATGGAAGTGCGCGACCTTTGGGCAGAGTCGATAAAGACAGTCGGTGCGATGAGCGACAATGTGTTTATACGCTATTTTGAGTGGGAGGAAATGCGATGCTACCGTTCCGCCCGTAAAATAGTTGTTGTGACAGACTCGTTTAAACGCACGTTGACGGCTCGTGGAGTGCCGGCAGAAAAAATAGAAGTGGTGAAAAATGGAGCCAACCGTGAATTGTTTAAACCAATGCCGAAAGACGAGGCTTTGGCGGAACGTCTTGGCTTGAACGGCAAGCGTGTGATTGGATATATCGGAACGCATGGCTTGGCGCATAAGTTGGATTTTATTTTGCAATGTGCAAAGAATATGCAGGGTAAGAATGACTATCATTTCTTGTTTATTGGTGCTGGCGCGGAAAAGGAACGGTTGCTGAAGATGAGGGATACGGAGCATATAGATAATGTAACAATGCTTGACCCTGTCCCGAAAACAGAAGTTTGGCGCTACATCTCGATACTTGACCTGTGTTTGATAAATCTGAAGAAATCGCCGTTGTTCACCACGGTGATTCCCTCTAAAATATTTGAGAATGCAGGGATGGAGATTCCGATCATAATGGGAGTTGAGGGCGAGGCTAAAGATATAATCGACAGCTATGGGGCTGGGCTTTGTTTTGAGCCGGAGAACGAGGTGGATTTCAACGACAAATTGGACAAGTTGCTCGCTGACGATGCGTTGTATGAGAAATGCAAAGAAGGCTGTAGGGCTTTGTCGAATGACTTTGACCGCAAGGTGCTTGCGGCAAAGATGCTTAAGGTGATAGAGAACACCGTAGAATAGCAGTTCTGGCGACGGGGCTGGAGGGGCGCGCGGCTGACAGGCTGCGCGCCTTTTTTCGGCTAAAGGAGAGGGGATTTTTGTGTCGTTTTTTTGCTGTTTTGGTTACTTTGCTGTGTCATAGCGGTTTGCGCTGAAAAATTCCATTTCCCCGAAATTTAAAACGGCGATTTCCGTCATTTCCCCGAAATTCGGAGGGGTGCTTGCCTCCGATTTCCGACAAATTTTAGAGATTTTGCCTCCGATTTCCGACAAAAGCATTAAATTTGCATTGTAAAGCAAAGAATGTTGACTATGGAATTTAAACGGGAAATACAGAGTCGGCTGGAAGAATGGCGCCGGTCGTCAAGGCGAAAGCCGTTGGTGCTGCGCGGGGCGCGGCAGGTGGGAAAGACCACGGTTGTCAACCAGTTTGGGCGCACGTTTGACAATTATATTTATCTGAATCTTGAGGATGCGGAGGCGGCGGCATTGTTTGATTTGAATGTGCCGCTTGCCGACTTGATTCCGTTTTTTTTCGCTCATTGCAAGAAGAAGAAAGTTGAGGGCACGACGTTGATATTTATAGATGAGATACAGAATTCGGCGAAGGCAGTGGCGCGGTTGCGTTATTTCTATGAGCAGTTGCCTGAGATTTTTGTTATCGCGGCAGGTTCGTTGCTTGAGAATTTGGTTGATGTAAAGACGTCGTTTCCTGTTGGGCGTGTTCAGTATATGGCATTGCGTCCGTGCTCGTTTCGCGAGTTTCTTGTCGCGGTTGGCGAAGGGCAGTTGCTTCCGGCGCTTGCCGACAAGGTGATGTCGCAGGCGTTTCATGAGCGTTTGATGTTGTTGTTCAACCAGTATGTGGTGACCGGCGGAATGCCTGAGGTTGTGCAGGCATTTGCTGAAACGCGCGATTTTGCGTCGTTGGGAGATGTTTATGAAACGTTGCTGCAGGGCTATCGTGACGATTCGGAGAAGTATGCCCGTGGAGGCAAGGTGTCGGAGGTGGTGCGTTTCATCTTGAATGAAGGCTGGTCGAAGGCCGGTCAGATAATCACGTTGGGTAATTTCGGCTCGTCGGCTTATAATTCCCGGGAGGTCGGAGAGGCGTTCCGCTTGCTTGAGAAGGCGATGCTTCTTGAATTGGTTTATCCGACGACGTCGGTCGATGTCCCGGCTATTGGAGAGACCCGCCGTCAGCCTAAGTTGGTGTGGCTTGACACCGGGCTTGTCAATTATGCGGCGCAGGTGCAGGCGGAGGTGTTGCGTTCGCGCGACATAATGGATGCTTGGCGAGGAATGATTGCGGAGCAGGTTGTCGGGCAGGAATTGCTGACGCAGAACGACAAGGTTAGCCAGAAGCGTAATTTCTGGAGTCGTGGCAAGGGAGAGTCGTCGGCTGAGGTGGATTTCATTTGGGTTTGCAATTCAAAGATATATCCGATAGAGGTGAAGGCGGGCCACAATGCGCATTTGCGCTCGTTGCATTCGTTTATGGAGCGCTCGTCAAATGATGTGGCGGTGCGTGTCTGGTCGCAGCCATATTCAGAGGATGAGGTGGTTACTGCGTCGGGGAAGGCGTTCAAGTTGATAAATCTGCCGTTTTATATGGTCGGCGGTTTGGAGTCTCTTGTTGTTGGCAAATAGGATGTTTCGGTCGACGAAATGTTGCCAAATATCGTTAATCGCTTTGTGGTATGGCTAATGTGTCGTAACTTTGTAGGCTGAAATATTGTTGTTTTGGAACAAAAAGAGCTTTAAATATGAGGAACTTTAAACTATTATTGGTTTTTGTGGCGGTGTTTGCCACGTTGCAGGCGTCTGCGCTGTCGCGTGACTGCAATCTTACGGTTAAGGTTGTGGCTGCCACCGGGGAGTCGCTCGAGGGACAGCGGGTGATGCTTGTGCAGACAGACTACAGTATGACTTACGGTGCGAGCGAGACGACGCTCGATGCTGCCGGCGAGTGTCGCTTGAAGGTGTATAGCGGAAACCACCGTCTTACGGTGGAGCGTGCGGGCTATGCCGCGTATGCTGAGGATTTCCCGGTGACGGGCGACATGACGTTGAATGTGACGCTCACGGAGGACGTGCGCAATCCGTTTGCTCTCAAGCTGGCTGAGCGCCACGACCCGATGACGGGCAAGAACGACGTGACGCTGCAGTGGAACCGTGAGGATCCGGTGTTTTTCGATGATTTCGAGAGCTATACGGCATTTGACACGGAGTTTTCGCCGTGGACGGGCATCGACGGCGACCATGCTGCCGCCGCTCCGCTTCAGGGCTCTTATCCCAACCGCGGCACGCTGCAGTATGCGCAGGTGATCAATCCGCTTGTGGTGGAGCCGTCGTGGTGGACCGATTATCCCGTGCTGCGTCCTTACGGTGGCAAGCAGTATGTGGGCTTTGTGCGCACTTATGGCGGTTCTGCCAATGATGATTGGCTGATTTCGCCGGCAGTCACTGTCGGCAAGAACAATATTGTGCGTTTTATGGCTAAGGCCGCCGATGTCTATAAGGAGCGTTTCGAGGTGGGCATCACTACGGTCGACAACCCTGAGGCGTCTGACTTTACGGTCATCTCGTCGGGCAATTATGAGACTGTGGGCTACGAAGAGTGGGAGGCTAAGGAGTATTCGCTTGCCGACTATGAGGGCGAGACGGTGCGCATAGCCATCCATTATATCGGCGACCCGTCCAACGGCGGCGCGTTTATGCTTATGGTCGACGACTTTTTCGTGGGTCAGGCCGATTATTTCAGCGATGCCGTGGCAACGAAGTCGCTGCGCTGCGCGATGCGTTCGCCTTACAATCCCAACGAGCGTTTCCTCGTGTATAAAAACGGAGAGCAGGTGGGCGAGACCGACGGCTATTCGTTTGCGTTCGACCAGCTTGAGGCTGGCAGCTATACGCTTGGCGTGAAGGCGGTCTATAAGAACGCTGAGAGCGAGCTCGTCGAGCAGTCGTTTGATGTGGGAGCCGGCACGTTCTGCAAGGTCAGCGTCGCAGCTTCCGCCAACGACAATGTGGAGGTAGATGGCGTGAAGGTGGAATTTTTCAACGAGTCAGCGTCGACAACCTACAGCGCCGTGATAAGCAAGGACGCGGTCGAGATTCCGTCGCTGCCGGCAGGCAACTATATCGTGTCGGTTGAAGCCGACCGCTACGACAAGTGGAGCAAGTCGATGGAAATTGCCGACGGCGCAAAGGTCGACATCGCTCTTGTTGAAACAATCTTCGACCCGTACAACATAACCGTGACGCAGACCGACAGCGAGACCGACGCCGACAAGGTCAATGCCGAAGTGCGCTGGAACCAGGACCTCGGCTTCGAGGACGATTTCGAGGCATACGATGATTTCGCAACGAGCTTCGGCGAATGGAAGTCGGTCGACAACGACCGCCGCGTGGTCTACCCGATTGCGCTAGGCTCGGCGTCAAACATCATCAACTTCCCCGGAGCCTGCACCCCCGACAATCAAGTGGCGGTGGCACCGATGGTGTTCAACCCCTACGCCACCACTCCAGCCATGGCGCCGTCCGACGTAGCGGCGATAGCGCAGTCGGGTGAAAAGGCGGTGATATTCTTCTCGCCTCAGCAGGCCGCAGCCGACAAATGGCTCATCTCTCCGGCGCAGACCGTGATGGACGGCTACGTGTGCCGTATCAGCCTGAAGGCGTATTCGGAAGCCTATCCGGAGACATTCGAGCTTTGCGTTTCCACGACCGACGACAGTGTGATATCGTTCAAGTCGCTCGGCAACATAATGCCTAAAGGCACATGGCAGACCTACGAGGTCGACCTCTCGGCTTATGCTGGACAAACCGTCTATCTGGCGCTCCACTACATATCCAACGACTGCTTCTTCTCGCTTGCCGACGACTTCTATGTAGGGCCGAAAGAGGCGACCGACGCAAACGTGGGCAACGTGCAGAAATACGACCTCTATCTCGACGGCGCGTATCTGGGATCGACCAGCGCAACATTCTTCCCAGTGATGGGCATCAGCCGTGGAGAGCACCCGTTGGGCATCCAGGCCAGCTACGTTTCCGGCAAGTCTAAACTTGTGGAATTCACGTTCAACGCCCAGGGCGCGGTTGCCGATGTGGCTGCCGACAGCGTTGAAATCACCGCTTTCAAGGGCGGTGTGCGCATCTTCGGAGCCGACGGCGGTAAAGTGATCGTCAGCGATGCGTCGGGCCGCCAGGTGGCATCTGCATCGCTTGCCGACGGCGCGGAAATCGCACTCCCCGCAGGATTCTACATCGTAAGCGTGGGCAGCCACGTGGAGAAAGTTTTGGTAAGGTAGCGTCTGAGGCAGCAGCACGAAAAAATCCACGGCATTGCTGTGGATTTTTTTGTGCTGAATAGTTTGGTGTTGAAAAATTATTTATAAATTTGTAATAACCAAAACATAAAAAAACAACCATATGGGAAAACTCAGAGTCTTTTTTGCCATTGCACTTATTGTTGTTCTCCTTCCCCTGAATGCATTTGGACGGCATAAGAAAGGCGACGTCGTGCAAGATCCGAACCATTCTAACATCACGCGGGAATGTGTCAGCGATGAAGTCGAAGAAAGTGACCGCTGGCTGGTGCACATCACCGGCACGCTGCCTGTCAGCGGCATGCACAACGGGCATCCGTATGTCGACCTTGGCTTGAAGGTGAAATGGGCGGCATGCGACCTTAACGCCACGAAACCCGAACAAAACGGTGTGCGCTACGGATGGGCGGAAGTAGTGTCGAAGAAAAACAGCACCAGAGAGAACAGCGTGTCGTATGGCAAGAAAATTTACCGATCAACCATCCTCGGCAATCCGCAATACGACGCCGCGCGCAAGCATTGGGGCGGCAAGTGGCGCACGCCCACCGGCGAAGATTTCTATATGCTTATCCGCAAATGCAAATGGGAAGAGGCTGAGATGAACGGCAAAAAAGGATTCCTGCTGACGAGCATCAAAAACGGCAACGTGATGTTTGTGCCGTCGTGCCGCGACAATGAAATCCTGGGGTATTATTGGACAACCGACGAGTGCGACATGGAAGATAAGGAACTTTCGGTCGAACTGATGTACACCACCGGTTACGGAGGCGTCAAACTTGATTCCGACTACCGTAATTGCCAGCACGCCATCCGTCCGGTGCTGGAGCAATGAAACGGATTATGGATATTGATAAAAAAACGATATGACCAAACTGAAAATTTTTGTCGCCTTGGCACTGTTGGCAGTTGCCATGCCGCTCAGCGCACAGCGCCAGTATGTGGAAGGCGACATCGTGCAGGATCCGAAGTATCCTAACATCAAACGCGAGATGATTGAGGACGTGTCGCAGAAATGGCTGGTGCACATCACCGGCAAGCTGCCTGTCACTGCCACGCTCAACGGCCACGACTACGTGGACCTCGGAATCAAGGTCGACGGCAAGCTAATAATGTGGGCGGCATGCGACGTCGGCGCCACGAAGCCAGAGCAGGCAGGCACAACCTACGGCTGGGGCGAAGTGGAGCATAAGGCGAATCTGGGAGGCGGCAGTGTGTCGTACGGCCAAAAAGTGTACCGCTCAACCATCCTCGGCAACCCTAAGTATGACGCCGCGCGCAAGCATTGGGGCGGCAAGTGGCGCATGCCTACCGTGCCCGAGCTGTATATGCTTATCCGCAAATGCACGTGGGAACAGGCGGAGATGAACGGTCAGCGCGGCTTCCTGCTGACGAGCCTCAAAAACGGCAACATGCTGTTTCTGCCGTCGCTTGGCAGTGATGACATCTATTGCGATTATTGGTCAACCGACGAGTGCGACATGGAAGACAAGCTGCAGGCGTGCAAGCTGAATGCAGAAGGCGCATCGTCATGGCGTGACAGGGTTGTCATTGGAAGAAGTCTCCGTACTAACCAACTGCCAATCCGTGCGGTGTTTATACCATAAAAATCAATTGAAAAATGAGATACAACAAATTGGTTATAGCGGCCGTGGCGGCATGCATTGTGCTGTCGGCGGCTACGATAGACGCCCAGTCGTGGAAGCGTGGTCTGGGCAAGTTGAAGCAGGGCGTGGAGCAAGTGACGCGTCAAAGCAAGCCCAATACTACGCGCCAGTCGGGCGACGTGCAGGTGCCGGAGTGGCACGAGGAAAGGGCGCAAAAGAGAACGTCAGGTCTGCCGTCTTCGGTCGACACCGTTGTCAACCATCTGCGCTACCGCCTTCGTCCTGACAAAAGATATGCGGAATTTATGGGCGTCGACGACTACCTGTTCCAAGAAACGGAAGTCGTTGAGATTCTCGGTTTCGTGAATTTCAAGGGCGTACGTTGTTCTGTGACGGAAATCAACTCGGAGGCTCTTAAAGGAGAGACCGCCCATACGCTTGTCATCCCGTCGTCGGTCAAGGAAATCGGCCCGTATGCGTTTGCCTATATGAACAATTTGAAGTCGGTGAAGGTCCCGTCGAGCGTGCGCACCATCAAGCGCGGAGCGTTTGCCGGCTGCACCAACCTGAGTTCCATCACCATCGAGCCGGGCGTGACCCTCATCGAGGGAACGGCATTCGCCGGCACTGCCATCACGTCGATTACGTTGCCAAACACGGTGAAGGACCTGCAGACATACGCCTTTAGCGAATGCAAGAAACTGACAACGGTGAAATTCCCCGTCGGCATAAAGAAAATCAGCGAAAACCTGTTTGAGGGCTGCGAGTCGATCACATCGGTGGTGGTGCCGTCTACGGTTACGGAGATTGGATCCAGCGCATATTCCGGCTGCAAGAGGCTGTCGAGCGTCACGCTACCCGAAGGACTGCTGAAGATTGGCGACGGCGCGTTTATGCGCACTCCCATCACCAAGCTTGTCATCCCGTCTACGGTTGTGGAAATGGGCACATGGGCGTTCTTCTGTCCGAAACTCACCAGCGTGACCCTGCCTGCTCGGTTCAACGACCCCATGGTGCTTGTCGACATTTTCGACAACTCGGCGTCAAAATTGTTCGGCACGTCGCAGGCCACGTTGCTGCAAGGCTTCACGTTTAAGTAAAAAACTGCCATCCAACGGCAAACCAACGGCGTGCAGACCGGCGTTTGCCGCTTCTTTGGCAGTTGACGTGCTTCCAGACAGGGAAGTCGTAGTGTATGGATGGTGAATAAATCGTAAACAATATAAATAATTGTAAATAATTAAGCCGAGAGCGGATTGAGATTCCACAAAACGGCTGAAAATGTTGATTATTCGATATTTTGTTTATATCTTTGTGCCGTTTTAACGGGACGATTATGGGACAATTACACTCCTATACTTTGGAACTGCGGGCTATGCCTGTTGGCACTCAGCAGTTTAACTATGTTGTCGACGACGCATTCTTCCAGCAAAGAGAAGAAGGCGAAATTCGTGGCGGCAATGTCGATGTGAAGTTGGAAGTGGAGCACAAAGGCGATTTTTTCGACCTTACATTCTGGATGGAAGGAAAAATAATCACAGCGTGCGACCGTTGTCTTGACGACCTCGTGCTTGATGTCGACACCGACTATCACGTGGCGCTGAAATATGCCGCCGAGACCAACGCCGACAACGACGAAGTGATAGAAGTGGCTGAGTCGGAGCGCTACTACGACCTGACCGACATCATCTACGACACGATAGCGTTGACAATCCCGATGAAGCATGTGCATGCCGACGGCGAATGCAACGAGGCTATGGTGGCTGAACTGCAAAAGCATAGCAGACAGGCTGAAACTGAAGAAGTGAAAGAAAATAACGATCCTCGGTGGGATGCATTGAGGAAATTAATGGATAACAATAAATAATAAATAAGAAAATGGCACATCCAAAACGAAAACAATCGAAGACAAGAACAGCTAAGAGAAGAACTCACGACAAAGCTGTAGCTCCTACTTTGGTACTCTGCCCGAACTGTGGCGCATGGCACGTATATCACACTGTATGTGGCGAATGCGGATATTACAGAGGAAAAGTGGCAATCGAAAAAGAGGCTGCTCTCTAATCGGGAGTCCGCTGAATCCATTGTGGAAGAAAATTGTCCTAAATGCAATCGTTTAGGACAAATTTGTTTAACGGAGACATCTGAAAAAGATAATGTTAAGAGCTAAAATTACAGGAATAGCCTCATACGTGCCCGACTATGTGCTGACCAACGAGGAGTTGTCGCATATGGTTGACACCAACGATGAGTGGATTACAACCCGTGTGGGAATTAAAGAACGCCGCATTCTGAAAGGCGAAGGGTTGGGATCGTCGTATATGGGAGCAATCGCCGTGGAGCGGCTGCTTGCCAACACCGGAACTGCCAAAGACGAGGTGGAACTGGTGATTTGCGCCACTTCAAACCCAGACTACCGCTTCCCGTCGACTGCGTCGATTATTTCTCACAAAGCAGGGTTGACAAACTGCTATGCCTACGACATCCAGGCGGCTTGCGCCGGTTTTATCGTGGCTTTGCAGGCTGCAAACGCATACATCCGTGGCGGACTCTACAAGAAAGTGATTGTAGTGGCTGCTGAGATGATGTCGAGCATGACCAACTATGACGACCGCTCAACGTGTCCGCTATTTGGCGACGCTGCGGCAGCTGTGATGGTGGAGCCGACAGAAGACCAGACAGTTGGCATAATCGACGGTGTTTACCACGTGGACGGCGAAGGCTTGTCTCACTTGGTGATGAAGGCCGGCGGTTCGGCTTATCCTGCGTCGCACGCTACGGTAGACGCTCACGAACACTTTGTTTATCAGGAAGGTCGCGCGGTTTATAAGCACGCTGTGACCGATATGCTCACTTCGTCGCTCGACGTGATGAAGCGTAACAACCTGACTGTTGACCAAATCGACTGGTTCGTGCCTCATCAGGCAAACTTGCGAATCATCGAGGCTGTCGGTGGTCGTATCGGCGTCCCTACAGACAAGGTGCTTGTCAACATCCAGTATCGCGGCAATACGAGCGCGGCTTCAATTCCTTTGTGTCTCGACGAGAACAAGGACAAGTTGAAGAAGGGCGACAAAATCGTGCTTACGGCATTCGGTGCCGGATTTACTTGGGGCGCGATGTATATTGTCTGGGATTGCTAAGAGAGAAAGAGCAAGACAAAATTTAATAATAAAACCGTGCGGAACGCGGCACAGGATTGATTCCCGTACCGTATTCCGCATTTTTTGTGCAAAGCGAAGAATATGGAGCATAGAGCAGGTTTCGTAAATATTGTGGGCAACCCGAATGTGGGAAAGTCTACGCTGATGAACCAACTGGTGGGCGAGCGTGTGTCGATAATCACACAGAAGGCGCAGACCACACGCCACCGCATCCTCGGCATTGTAAACGCCGACGACTATCAGATTGTGTTTTCCGACACGCCGGGTGTGCTGAAGCCGAAGTATAAACTGCAGGAGAGCATGCTCAACTTCTCGGAGGGCGCGCTGACCGATGCCGACGTGCTGCTCTACGTGACCGACGTGGTGGAGGACGCTACGAAAAACGCCGACTTCATTGCGAAGGTGGCGAAGGAGAAGGTGCCGGTGCTGCTCGTAATCAATAAGATTGACTTGCTTAAAGGCAACGCCGACCTGCTGACGGTGATGGACAAGTGGAAAACCCTATTGCCGCAGGCCGAGGTGTTTCCGATGTCGGCAAAGGAGAATTTCAACGTGCAGAGCTTGATGAAGCGCATCGTGGAACTGCTGCCGCCGTCGCCGCCTTATTTTGGCAAGGATGCCCTCACCGACAAGCCTGCGCGCTTCTTCGTTACGGAGATTATCCGCGAAAAGATATTGCTGACCTACGACAAGGAGGTGCCTTACGCAACAGAGGTGATTGTGGAGAAGTATGACGAGGGAAAAACCGACATCCACATCATGGCGGTGGTCTACGTGGAACGCGACAGCCAGAAAGGCATCGTAATCGGACACGGCGGGCAGAAGCTGAAACGTGTGGGAATGGAGTCGAGGCGCGACATCGAGAAATTTTTCGGGAAGAAGGTGTTTCTTGAGATTTTTGTGAAAGTGGAGCCCGACTGGCGCAACCGCGAAAACAAACTGCGCGCATTCGGATATGTTGAATAAAATTTAAAGGAAAGGAAAAGAGATATGGGACGATTAGTAGCAATTGTAGGACGCCCCAATGTGGGTAAATCAACGCTGTTCAACCGCCTTACGCAGTCGCGGACGGCGATTGTCGACGACACTTCGGGCACTACGCGCGACCGCCAGTACGGAAAGGTGGACTGGTGCGGTCAGGAGTTTTCAATTGTCGACACCGGAGGATGGGTGGTAAACTCGGAGGACATCTTCGAGGGCGAAATCAACAAGCAGGTGGCGATAGCCATAGAGGAGGCCGACGAAATCCTCTTTGTGGTCGATGCGATGAACGGTGTGACCGACCTTGACGACAAGGTGGCGGCGATACTCCGTCGCTCCAACAAGCCGGTGATTCTTGTGGCCAACAAGTGCGACTCAAACGAATGGCGCTACAACTCCGCCGAATTCTATTCCTTCGGACTGGGCGATCCCTTCTGTCTCTCTGCAATCAGCGGATCGGGTACGGGCGACCTTCTCGATGAGATTATGAAGCGTTTCCCGCCGAAAGACGAAATAGACGAGACGGTGGAGCAGCTGCCACGTTTCGCCATCGTAGGACGTCCGAACGCTGGAAAATCATCGATAATCAACGCGTTTATCGGCGAGGACCGCAACATCGTGACAAACATCGCCGGAACAACGCGCGACAGCATCTACACGCGCTATTCTAAATTCGGATTCGACTTCTATCTGGTCGACACTGCCGGTATCAGAAAGAAAGCGAAGGTCAACGAGGATATAGAGTACTACAGTGTGATCCGCTCCATCCGCTCCATCGAGAACAGCGACGTCTGCATCCTGATGATTGATGCCACTCGCGGCATCGAGGCGCAGGACGTGAACATTTTCTCGCTCATTCAGAAAAACAAGAAGGGGCTCGTTGTCTGTGTCAACAAATGGGACCTTGTGGAGGACAAGAGCACGGCGGCGATAAAGCATTTCGAGGCGGCGATACGCGACCGTTTCGCGCCGTTTGCCGACTTCCCTATCATCTTCACATCCGCGCTCACAAAGCAGCGCATATACAAGGTGCTGGAAACGGCTGTGGAGGTCTACAACAACCGCAAGCGCATCGTGCCCACATCGCAGCTCAACAACTATATGCAGGAGGTGATAGGCGCATATCCGCCACCGGCAAACAAGGGCAAATATGTGAAGATAAAGTATGTCACAATGCTTAAAGACCAGCGCATCCCTACGTTTGTGTTCTTCTGCAACCTGCCGCAGTGGGTGAAGGAGCCTTACCGACGCTATCTGGAAAACAAGATTCGCGAGCAATGGGACTTCTCCGGCACTCCGATAAATCTTTATATGCGCGAGAAGTAAACGCGCGCGACAACGCAAAAAAATCCGTCCCGGCAATGCTTCATACATCGCCGGGACGGTTTGTTTATTGACTATTGCAATCCGTTTACTTTACGATTACTTTTGCCACTGTGTCGGCTGCGCGTACAATGTAGAATCCTTTTGCAAGGGCGATTGTTGCTGTGCCGTTTACTGCCTGGTTGGCTACAACCTGACCGGCTGCGTTCACAACCAATACATTGCCTTCTGCATTAACCTCGATGCCGCCTTCAAGAGCGCGTACAGCTGCTGCTGTGCTGACTGTCTCAACGCTGCCGCCTTCCGGCAAGAACTTGATAGGATAAACCTGTACAGTTGATTTGTACAAACCTACTGCGCAGAGAAGATCGTATTTTGTGCCGTTTGTTGCTGACTCAACGCCCCATTTCGACTGATAGTAAACAGTGACTGAGCCTGTTGCGTCCTGCATTGACTTAGTTGTCTTTGTGCCGTCTGTTGTCTCTACATAAGTACCGGAGATGACAACAACCTTGTTTACGTCGTCTGCCTTGATTGTGCCTGCGCCAACAACGGCTGGTGTGAAGCCCTCGTTGCCTGATGCCGGTGCGAATGTGTCGCCGTTAGGATATGTCATTTCGTAAACGCCGTTGAAGTTCTGGTATTCGCCAACTACACCTGCTGGGATAACGTCGCCTGTGTTGTAGGCTGGAACGTCCTTGCCGAAGATATACATAACGTCGCCGGCTGCGTCCTTAACGTAAGTTGCACCGAAGCCTTCACCCTTGATCTGGGCTGTTACGACTACTGGGAATGTCCATTTGTAAGCAGGAGTGGCGTCTGCCTCGCCTGCCATGATAAACTCGGCGATGCTGCCAACCTCTACTGGGTTTGCGATTTCGTAGTTGGCAACCGCCTCTGCGCTGTTCTCAAGACCTGTCTTGACTGCATAAGCCTTCACTGCGTAGGTGCCTACCTCGCTGAGTGCGATAGGGGCTGTGTATTCTGCAGCGGCTGCGCCGTTGATTGAGTACATGATTTTTGCATCAGCGGTAGATGTTGTCAATGTAATTTCCAACGGGTTGTAGTATTTGCCTTCTGCCAAAGAGAATTTTGGAGTGGCGCACTTTGTCTCTACTCCGGCGGTGTAAGTCACTGTCATTGAAACGATGCGGAGCTGCGGCCATTTTTTTGCGGCGTTTTGCTTGTTGACAAGGGAGAGAACAAGGTCTTCGGTGGCAGTGCCTGTCCATGCGCCTGTCCTGGCTGTCTTAGGATCGGCGGTGAAAGTGCCGGTCGAAGCGGAGTAGCCTGTGTTGTCGTCAGCAAAATTGTATGTCTGAGAGGAAAGTTTCATCGCGATGCTGGTCACGGTTGTTCCTTGAGGAACGGCAAGTGTCATTGTGTTGCCGGAATACATACGGACTGCTGTGCCTGAAGTGTAGTACTTTGGAGCGCTTTTGCCTTCGCCCTTGGCAAACGCAACGCTGATACCGCTGTCGCCGATTGGGGTTGATGCGGTTATCTCAAATTCATTACTCCAGCCTTGCTGTGAGAAATCAATTGTTGCTTCGGCTGCAGATGCGGCGAAAATGCCGGCAGCGAGCATCAAAGAAGAGAGTAAAAGTTTTTTCATACTAAATGATTTTTAAATTAGTGATTTGGAGCAAAGATATGAATTATATTGTGGAATAACAAAATTTTTTTCATTGCATTTTTGTTAAGATTTTTCTGCGCGATTACAAAAGATTGTCAAATTACGCAGAATTTGGCGTTTGGGTGACAAAGTTGCAAGAAAATGTTGCTTTAATTTACTAAAACAGGGCTTTTTGCATCAATAAAAAAGCACGCTCGCCCAAACGTGGGAAGCGTGCTTCGGTGAGTCCTTGACAGGATTTTATTTTTCTGGTTCTGCCTTTTCGGCTGCTGCCGGCTCTACGAGCTTGACGTCAAACACGATGAAGTCGTAAGGTTTGAAGTTTTGTGGAACTTCTGCGCCCAGGTTGACGTAGAATTTGAAGTGGTCGCCAACGTGCATTGCTGTGATGCCTTCGGCAAGCATCGGATGAATCTGTCCGAACTGGCTGGCTGGCATCTGCTGTGGCTCGCCGTTGGTTGATTGAAGTACTGTGCCGTTCTTGTCGGTTACGGTAATCACTACATTGACAATGTCGCTTGCGTTGACCTTGGCGCCGTTGCCGTTCTCAAGCACTTGGTATACAAGACCGTTGCTCATTGACTTGGCTCCGTTTTTCTTCAGCGTGTTGAGGTAGCCTTCTGTCGCTTTCTTGTTTGCCTGTGCTTCCGCGTTGTCGGCGAGTTTGGCCTCTTTTACCTTGCCGATAAGGTTCTGGATGCGCGGACCGATAACGGCCATGTCGGTGTCGATGGAATCTTTGGCGATGGCAACCTTGAATGCCTCAAGCACCTTCTCGCCCGACACGCCATATTCCTTCTCCAGCTGCTGAAGCTGGCTGAACATCTGCAAGCCCATCTGCAGGCCGGCGAGATATGATTTTCCTGCCTTTGTGGTGTCGGCGGCGAGTGCCACCTTCACGCCCTTGAGAAACTCTGCCTTGTCGAGGCGGAGGCTGTCAGGTGTGTACATTTCCTGTTGTGCATATTGTGCGGCGAAATATTCACCAAACGCTGTTGCGAGGCTGTCCTGTTGGGATGCGAGTGCCTGTTTGTCGCTTGAGCCTGTGCCCTTGCAACCGGTAAATGCAAGCATAAGCATTGCTACACCGGCAAAAATAAGTTTTTTCATTTTATTTGTTTTTTTAATTGTTGTTATTTCTTGATTACGCGAAGAAGTTCGACGTCGAAAATCAACGTCATGTTAGGGCCGATCACGCCGCCTGCGCCGTTAGGACCGTAGGCAAGGTCTGAAGGGATGTAAAGACGCCATTTGTCGCCTTCGTGCATCAGCTGCAGTGCCTCTACCCAGCCCGGAATCACCTGTGTGACGCCGAACGATGCCGGCACGCCGCGCTCCACGGAGCTGTCAAACACGGTGCCGTCGATGAGTTTGCCTGTGTAGTGCACCTCTACGTTGTCGGAGGCCTTTGGTGAGTCGCCTTTGCCCGACTCAAGCACTTCGTATTGCAGTCCGCTCTCGGTCACCTTGATGCCTTCGCGTTTTGCGTTTTCTGTAAGGAATGCCTCGCCGTTCTTGCGGTTCACCTCGCCCTGCTTGGCTGCCTCTGCCTGCATCTCTGCCTCGAGTTTGGCGAAATATTCGTTGACGATGCGCTTTGCCTCGTCGAAGGTCATTTCTGGTTTGACACCGTCGTAGACGGATGCCACGCCGGCTGCGAAGTCCGCCGAATTAAGCGTTTTGATGCCGGTGCCCTTAAAGTTGTGTCCCATGCTCATGCCGAGAGCATAACTCAGTTTATCCATATATTGTTTTCTTGTTTAATTGTTCAGACGGCAAAATTAATGCTATTTTGCCGTAGGTGTGTAAATTATTTATCAAAAATTCCTAAACGGCTTTATTTTATGCCTACAAGCTCCACGTCGAAGACGAGGGTCTCGTTGGGGCCGATAGGGCCGCCGGCTCCTGTGCCGCGCTCTCCATAGCCGAGATTGCCGGGGATATAGAAGCGGTATTTGGCTCCGGGGCTCATAAGCATCAAGCCTTCGCTGAAGCCTGGCACAACGCGCGATACGGGAAATTCCTGCACTTGACCCTGTCCGTCGTCAAACACCGAGCCGTCGATGTGGCGGCCTTCGTATTTGACCATCGCTGTCTGGTCTTTGGTCGGTTTTGCGCCTACGCCTTTCTTAATCACTTTGTAGACCAGTCCGCTGGCTGTCTTTTTCAGCGACTTGTCGGCCTTCATCTCTTTCTCGATGTAGGCTGCGCCGGCTTTGGCGTTCTCTTCGGCTGCCTTGGTGTCTACGGCGTTGTTGCCTGGCATAGGAGAGAAGCGGTTCATGATTTTGTCCAAAGCCTCTTCGGCTGCCTTGGTGTCTACGGGTTTATCGGCGGTCATCGCCTCTTTGAAATATTTGAGAAGAACTGCTTTGTTCAGCTCAATTTTGAATTGTGCTTTCATCCCTTCAATGGCAGGAAGCATATATTGCGCAGCCATGCCCATTCCGCCAAGACGGCTTTGCAGTTTTTCCTTTTCCGCTCCTGTGGCAGCCTGCGCCTGTTGCGACAGTGCCATACCCATTTTCTGCAGCGAGTCCATTGAGGCTGTGTTGAGGGCGGTTTTCATTCCGTCGATAAATTCGGTCTTGTTGAGAGTGGAGTCTGCCATCTGCACCATTTGCGCGCCGTAGAGCGTGCCAAGATACATGGAGATGGAGTCGCCTGTGGTCTTGACGGCTACGTTTTCGTCGTCGACATCGGCTTTTTTCGAATTGCTGCAGCCTGCCACCAATGTGACGGCGGCGACAACTGCGATAAGTAATAGCTTTTTCATTATTTTGTGTTTCTAAATTTTGTTGCAAAAATAGTCATAAATCGGTTAAGCGCACGTAAAAAGGCGGACAAACTTGCGGTTTGTCCGCCCTGTCATGCCGACAGATGCCGGCTATAGGTATTTGTCGCCGAAATTGGTCTTTACTTCGTTGACGTATTGCTTGATTTTCTGTTCTTCCGACAGTGGACAAATCAGCAGGATGTCGTCGTTGTCGGCCACAACATATCCGTCGAGACCCGACGCCACGATGAGTTTCTCTTTTTTCGCGGCGAAGATGTTGTTCTCACAGTTGTTGAGCACGGTGCGGCAGTTGTGGATCACGTTGCGGTGCTCCGCTTTTGGCGACTTCTCGTAGTATGCGCCCCACGAGCCGAGGTCGCTCCAGCCGATGTCCACACATTCCACATAAACGTCGTTGCTCTTCTCCATCACCGCATAGTCGATGGAGATGTTGGGGCAGGCCGGAAACTCGGAGCCGATAAACTCCGTCTCTTTCGCTGTGCCGAATTTGCCCAAACCGTTGTCAAACCGCATGGCGATGTCGGGGCAGTGGTCGTGGAAGGCGTCGATGATGGCGTCGGCCGACCACAGGAAGATGCCGGAGTTCCAGAAAAACTCGCCGCTCTGCACAAACACCTTTGCCAACTCTTCGTTGGGCTTTTCGGTGAATGTCTTGACTTTCGTGATGCCGTCTTCAACCTCGTCCTTGCTGATTTGGATGTAGCCGTAGCCCGTTTCCGGACGGTTGGGCTTGATGCCGAGGGTCAGCAGTCCGCGGCGTTGGCGCGACAGGAAGTCGAAGCCTTTGACAACGCAGTCGCGGAATGCGTCTTCTTTGAGTATCAGGTGGTCGGATGGGGTGACGAGCATCATCGCGTTGGGATTGATGGCGCGGATGTGGTAGGCTGCCCAGGCGATACACGGTGCCGTGTTGCGGCGGTCGGGCTCAAGAAGTATCTGGTCGTCGGCAAGGTCGGGGAGCTGCTGTTTCACCAGCGGGGCGTAGCGTTCGTTGGTGATGGCGAGGATGTTTCTGACCGGCACGATTTCTGCAACTCGGTCAAAACTCATTTGCAACAACGATCGGCCTGTGCCGAAAAAGTCTATAAACTGCTTGGGGGCAGAAGATTTGCTGAACGGCCAGAACCGGCTTCCGACTCCGCCGCACATAATCACACAATATCTGTTTTCCATCATTGTATCGATGCGTTATTTATTGTTTTCTTGCGCTAAGGTAAGAATTAATTTGCGACAAACGAAATTATTTTCATAAAACAAGACATAGCCGTCGTTTTGTCGTTGTGGCAAAGCGGCGGCTATGTGGCTTTTTTACAATATCGGTTATTTTTTTGACTTGTCGCGGATTTCAACGCGGCGGATCTTGCCGCTGATGGTTTTCGGCAGTTCGTCGACAAATTCCACCACGCGCGGATACTTGTAGGGGGCGGTGGTGCGCTTCACGTGGTCTTGGATGTCTTTTACCAGCGCCTCGTCTGCCCGGTCTTTGTAGTCTTTCGACAGCACGATGGTGGCTTTGACAACCTGCCCGCGGATTTCGTCGGGTACGCCGGTGATGGCGCATTCAACCACGGCGGGATGGGTCATCAGCGCACTCTCTACCTCAAACGGGCCGATGCGGTAGCCCGACGACTTGATGACATCGTCCTTGCGGCCGATAAACCAGTAATAGCCGTCCTCGTCGCGCCATGCCACGTCGCCGGTGTGGTAGATGCCGTCGTGCCATGCCTCGTGTGTCAGTTCGGGGTCGCGGTAGTACTCCTTGAACAGTCCGAGCGGGCGGCTGTCGCCGGTGCGCACCACGATTTCCCCCTGTTCGCCGTCTTCTGCCCAGCGGCCATCGGAGGTGAGCAGGTCTATGTCGTAGACCGGCCCTTTCTTGCCCATGGAGCCGGGTTTCGGCTCAAGCCACGGGTAGGTGGCTATGGTGAGTGTGGTTTCGGTCTGACCGAAGCCTTCCATCAGTTTGATGCCTGTCAGACGCAGCCATTCGTTGTAGACGCTCGGGTTGAGTGCCTCGCCGGCGATGGTGCAGTATTTCAACGATGAGATGTCAAATTTCGACAAGTCCTCGCGGATAAGGAAGCGGAACACTGTCGGGGGCGCGCAAAACGATGTGATGTGGTGGTCGTGGATCATTTGGAGCACGTCGACGGGCTTGAATTTCTCAAAGTCGTAGACAAACACGTTTGCGCCGGCAATCCACTGCCCGTAGAGTTTGCCCCACACGGCCTTGCCCCAGCCGGTGTCGGCGAGTGTCAGGTGGAGGCTGTCTTCATGAAGGTTGTGCCAATAGGAGCCGGTGATGATGTGTCCGAGTGGGTAGGTGAAGCTGTGGGCAACCATCTTGGGCTCGCCGGTGGTGCCTGAGGTAAAGTACATCAGCGAGATGTCGTCGTTGCTGTTGGCTTCTGCCGGGCGCACGAACGGAGCCGCCTCGGCGCAGCCTTTGTTGAAGTCGAGCCAGCCTTCGGGAATGTGCGGGCCGGTGGAGATGCGATACTTCAGCGATGGGCATTTCGGAAGGGCGTCGTCGATGTGTTTAAGCACGATGTCGTCGCCTACGGCAACGATGGCCTTGATGTCGGCCGACTGGCAGCGGTAAACGATGTCTTTTGCCGTCAGCAGATGGGTGGCGGGAATGGTGGTGGCTCCGATTTTGTGGAGCGCGATGATGGAGAACCAGAATTGGTAGCGGCGCTTCAGTATGAGCATCACCATGTCGCCACGGCCAATGCCGAGCGATGTGAAAAACGATGCCGCCTTGTCGCTCTCGCGCTTGATGTCGGCAAACGTGAACTGTATCTTCTCGCCTTGCTCGTTGGTCCAGAGCAGGGCGGGCTTGTCGGGATTGGTGCGTGCCCATTCGTCGACTACGTCGTAGCCGAAGTTGAAATTCTCTGGCACGTTGACCTTGAAGTTCTGCATGAAATCCTCGTAGGAGTCGAACTTCGTTTTGCTAAGAAATTTCTCTAACATATTGTTTTTTACCAGTTTCTTCGAAATATGAATTGTAGAATCAGATGATCACTGCGACAAATTTCAATTCCTTGTCGCCGACGGAGCGCATGCCGTGCGGGCGGTGGGCGTCAAACATGATGGTGTCGCCGGCGTTGAGTGTCATTATTTTGCCGTCGATGTGCAGCTCCATGACGCCTTGCTCGACGTAGTTGAATTCTTGTCCGTCGTGGCTGCTCAGATGCACCTCTGCGGTGGGGTTGGGCTGCACGGTGACCAGAAATGGCTCCATCTTGCGGTTGGAAAATCCGGCGGCAAGCGATTGGTATTTGTACCAGTCGCGGCGTTCCACTGTCTCTCCGCTACCTTTGCGCGTGATGTAGTAGTTGTTCATCTTCGGCTCCTCGCCAAAGAGCAGTGCCATGATTTCTACGCCGTAGGCTTCGGCTATGCGTTTTGCCGTGCTTACGGGAATGCCTGTGGTGCCATGCTCGTAGGCGGTGTATTTTTCTTCTTCGATGCCACATGCGGCGCACACGTCGGCAACACTCAGCCCGAGGGCCTCGCGCAGTCCTTTCAGACGGGCGGCGACTTCTTCAATATGTCCCATAATCTTTTTCTGTTTTAAAATCTTCAGGCAAATATAGAGATTAATTGCGCAGGGTGTTGCCGCTTTAGCAATTTTTATACTTAAAAACCTGATAATTACACAGATGATGCGTAAGTGTGCCGCACACTTACGCATCATCTGTGCAATTATCCGAGGGTGTTTATTCCTTGTCTTTCTTGTGATAGTCCCTGCCCATCTTGGCGCGTATCGGGTGCATCACTCCTGCGTCGATATAACAGCGCGAACCGGTGAACGGTTCCGTAGACGGCAGCTTGTCATACATGCCGTTTCTTATGCGGCCTGCCCAAATCTGGTCACAGCTGCCGAACGAGGAATGTATCGTGTACAGGTTGCGCACGCCCCAAGACGACAAGAAGTTGCCGAATTCATCGATATATGCTGCCATATACCAGCCCGTGCGGTGTGCCATGGTGGCTCGTTCGGCTGTGACGAGGGCTTGCTCGATGGAGCATGTCTCGTTGGGGGCAAGCGTAGTGGCGTTTTTGGGGTCAATCAGTTCAAAGGTGTCGCAAAATCCCATAGGCTCTTTTGCCCATTCCTTGACCTGTGCGTTGTCGGCATATTTTGAGAGTTTTGGTTCATATTCTGAATAGGCAAGGTCGGAATTACGCTCTATATACATCAGCGTGCGGTGCACGTAGGCTGCAAGCTCCTGACGCGTGACGATGCCGCTTTGTGGCAGGGTGGCGTCAGTGAGTCCTATGGCGGCGGCTGTGGCGTCTTTGCCGGTCATCTCTTTCACCAGACGTGTCATGATGGAGCGCAGCTGGTCGCGGGTCACCGGTTTGGTGTAGTCGGTGCCGAGCACGTTGTCGTCAATGAGGTTGTCGCAAAGTGCGCGGTTGACACCGTCCTGTGCCCATACGCTCATATTCGCCTCCGACTTGAGGGGGAGGATAAACATCTCGTCGCTCATCAGCGAGGTTTGCAGCAGGCTTTGGTCTTCAATCGTCTTCAGCGTTTCCAGCATGCCTTGTTTGTATTCAGCAAACGATCCGTCAAAGCCCATCATCTTCTGGTCGGTAGGAGTGAGATGATGCATGTAGTAGTTGTGGGGTATGCCGCAGAAGATGCAGCTCTTCCAATACACGTGTCCGCCGGCGGCGTTGACTCCGATGTAGGCTTGGTCGCTGGCTATGTCCTCATACATGTCATGCACGGAGATATATTCTGCGCCGGTGCCTCCACCGAAGGTGTGCGCTTTGTTGTTTTCGCATTTGCCGCACACGCTGCATGAATAATACCACTTGAACGGACGCTTGCATGTCTGGTACTGGCACACGCGGTCGGCTGTCTTGATTTTGGCGGTGAAGGTGTGCTTGGTGCAAGTGAGCACCTTTGTTGCTGAAACTCCGGCTTTCTGCGCGGCATACACGTCGCCGCTGTAGGTGCGGATGGTGTATGATGGCTCGGTTGGGTCGGTGGCAAGCATGCTGAGCACGGCATTGGCTGCTTGCTCGGGGATGAAGAGTGTGCCTTTGGCGGTGTAAAGCTTTGAGCTTTGTTCTTCATACTGGCGGTACTGGGGAAACACTGGGTTTACAGTGGCTTTGTGGAGATCGCGGATGTATTTAAGAATGTCGACCTTCGAACTGAGCCACACTTCTTTGAGGTTTACTATATCGGAAAACATGGAGCCAAGCAAATCTGTGAATTCAGATACGTTGTTATTGTCAGCCCTGTTGCTTACGTCGATGATTATCTTGCTTATAAACAGCATGTTGTGTTTTTTGTAGCTATGGCCGCTCGATGTCGTGAATGATTTATCATACATAAGCTCTTTGAATTTGTAGGGTCTGTCCATAACCAACACGTCAAACGAATGGAGCGCGGGATTCAGCTCGTCGGCCTCTTTGCGCGACACGTAAGGCAGTGTGGAGCGAAATTCGCTCTTATATTCGTTGTATTCAAGGAATGGAATCTCTCTATTCTGCGATCCGGGCTTGCCGCCTGGCACGGTGATCGACAGCTGTACGATTGGAAAGTAGGGGGCACAATCTTTAAGGAGGCGTGTGGCCTTGCCGTTGATTGTGACCTTGAAATTGTCAGGTGAGAGCACGAAGTCGCCGTTTATCGTCTTGTAGTCGGTCTGATAGTTGCTGCTGGGATCTATCGACAGCTGGATGGTGGCGATGTATGGAAACCCGGCTTTGAATGTGGGAATCTCATCGCTGTTCTCTCCAAACTCTCCGTCCCAAGAGATTGACATGAGCGAAATGACGCCGCTCTTGAAAAGGTCGCCGTAGGCTGTCTGCACCGACTTAAGGGCGAGCTCCTCTCCGGCGTTGAGGTCCATGTCGGCGGTGGGCATATCCATGGTTATGTCCAATGTCTTGATTTTTTTCTTGGCATTGTCGGCCATCAGTGGTGAAGGCATGAGCAGCAATGCGGCAATGAAGCATAGTAACAGCTGTTTCATATAATTTAAAGTTAAATGTTGGTTTCGGTGAAGTGACAACAACTGCCTGTAGCATATCCGCGGATATAGGCAAACAAGCTATCGCAAAGGTAAATAAAAAAAATAAATTTTCATCTTTTAAGGATAATAAAGTCAAATTTTGCCTGACTGCGCTGACTGACAACATTCTTTATTCATTTTGCATTTTCTTCCATTTCTTTGTTGTACCTTTGTATAAAATAGGCTGCATCTCGGCATAGCATGCTCAAGCAAGCTTGAATGCTCTGCGCTCGATTTGCGCTATCTTTGTGTAATAGTAAGAAAACGATTATGAGAGGACATAAATTGGCTATGTTGTGCCTGGCGTCGGCTTCGATGCTGTCGGCACAGAATGCGACAACGACGGCGGGTGCCGACGGATATCTGTCGCGGGGCATCCGTATGTATGACAACAAGAATTTTACGGGATGCATCGACCAACTGTCGGAGCTGAAGCGTCTGGAGGCGCCGGCTTCTGTCTATGAGGATGCTGATTTCTATATCGCTATGGCTAAGATGCAGCGCAACGATGCCGACTGTGTCGACGCGCTGGAGCGGTTTGTCGAGGCTTATCCGGCGTCTATCCATAGGCTGGAGGCAAGAATGGCGCTCGGCGACCATTATTTCTACAATAATGACTTTGCTGCGGCTCTGCGCGGATATGAGGGTATACCGGCTTCGGCATTCGACGCCGACAAGCGCGGCGACTTGCTTTTCCGCAGGGCGTTCTGCCGGTTGAACACTAAGGACTATGACGGTGCTGCCGCCGAATTGCGACAGCTGCGCGCCGACAGCCGATACTCGGAGCATTCGGCATATTATCTGGCTTATGTCGACTATGCGCGCGGCGACTACGACAGTGCGGAACAGGCGTTTTCTGCTATCCGCAAGAACAGCCGTTTCTGGGGTGAGGCGCAGTTCTATCTGTGTCAGATTGATTTCAAAAAGGAGAAATATTCAGATGTGGTGAGCGCCGGCAAGGACCTTCTCGACAAAAAACTGCCTGCCGAGATGGCCACGGAGCTGAACCGTATGCTGGGCGAAAGCCAGTATCATCTGGGAAACAGCGCAGAGGCGATTGGTTATCTGACGGACTACGTAAACGCAGTCGAGGCGCCTGAACGGTCGGCACTTTTCGCTCTGGGTGTGTGCGAGTTCCGTAAGGGCGACTATGAGAATGCCAAAACGCATGTGGGCGCGGTGACCGATGCCGACGATGTGATGGCGCAGAGCGCATATCTGTTTATGGGGCAGATGTATCTAAAGGACGACAATCTGAATGCCGCGGCACTGGCATTTGAGAAGGCTTACAAGATGCCTTACGACGAGTCTACGCGCGAGACGGCGTTCTACAACTATGCATTGGCGCAGAGCCGTGGCGGACGCACGCCGTTCTCGAGCAGCGTGAAGCTGTTCCAGGATTTCTTGAACAAGTTCCCCAACTCGCGCTATGCGTCGAATGTGGAGGATTATATAATAAACTCATATATGACAAGCAAGGACTACGACAACGCGCTCTTGTGCATTGAGGCGTTGAAGAGTCCGTCTGCAAAGATGATGAAGGCGAAGCAGAACGTGCTCTACCGTTTGGGTATGCGCGAGCTGCAGGCGGGAAAAACCACTTCTGCCGCCGACTTCCTGACGCGTGCCGACGAGCTTGCTCAATATGATTCCAAGGTGGCGCAGGAGGTGAAGCTGTGGCTTGCGGAAACTCGCTACCGGCAGAAAAAATACAAGCAGGCGCAGACGCTCTACAATCAATACGTCATCAATGCCGCCGCCACTGATGCCAACTATGGCCGCGGAAACTACGGATTGGGATATGCAAGCTATCAACTGCGTGAATATTTCACGGCGCTGGCGGCGTTCAACAAGGCTGCCAATGCTGCCGACATAACAGGCACGTTGCGCGCCGACACATACAACCGTATCGCCGACTGCCACTATTACAACCGCGACTTCGCAAAGGCGGAAACGTTCTATTCGAAGGCTTTGGCGCTCGGCACGGCCAACGGTGACTATGCCGTTTATCAGCAGGCTATGATGCGGGGACTCCAGGGCAGCCAGTCCGACAAGATTGCGCTGATGGATGAGCTCGTCGCAAAATACCCGCAGTCGGCTTATGCGCCAAAGGCGCTCTACGAAAAGGCGCAGGCTTATGAGGCGCAGGGCAAGCACGCACAAACGCAGCACACTTTTGAGAAGCTGATGGGCGCTTATCCGCAGAGCGAGGAGGCGCGCAAGGGACAGCTGCAGCTGGCGTTGCTGCTGAACTCTATGGGAAAGACCGCGGAGTCGAGACAGCAATACGAGGCGCTGATTCGCAAATTCCCTTCAAGCGAGGAGGCGAAGGTGGCTGTCGACGACCTGAAGCGCATTTATGCCTCGGAGGGACGTCTTGGAGAACTCTCGGCACTGCTGAAGAGTGCGGGGTCTAACTATGAAATCAATGAGAGCGAGATGGCTCAACTCACCTTTGAGGCTGCCGAAAACGAATATCTCGACAAGGGAAAGACCGACGGCCTCAAGAAATATCTGAAGCAATATCCTAACGGAAACGGTGTGGCTCAGGCTTCGTTCTATATCGCTGAGGCTGCCAGTCAGAACGGCGACACGACGGAGGCGCTGGACTACGTAAACAAGGCGTTGGAGAAGGCTCCCGACGCGGCGTTCGCCGAGTCGGCGCTGGGTATGCAGGGCGATTTGCTGATTGCAAAGAAGCAGTATGCAAAGGCGCGCGAGAGTTTCGAGAAATTGGAGAAGAAGGCTACGTCGACCTACAACAAGAACCGTGCGGCGCTCGGATTGCTGCGCGTGGCTGAGGGCAACGCCGACTATGAGAAAATGCTTCTCTATGCCGGCCGTCTGATCGACGACGAGAATGTCGGTGCCGAGGCTCGTGCCGAGGCCAGATATGCCCGCGCTACGGCTGAGATGAAGCAGGGAAAACATGAGGCTGCGGTGGCTGATCTAAATAGCCTTGTCGACAACGACATCACGAGCGTATATGGCTCGAAGGCGGCTGTCGACCTCGGTACATACTATTATAACGCCGGAAACTACAAGAAGGCGGAGAAGGTGGTCAACAAATTGCTCGACTCCGAAACGACGCATCAATATTGGATGGCGAGAGGATTCATCCTGTTGTCTGACATTTACAACAAGCAGGGCGACAAATTCCAGGCTCGCGAATATCTTGAGAGTCTGAAGGCCAACTATCCGGGCAAGGAGACCGATATAAAGGAAATGATTGAAAAACGACTTAATGCACTGAAATAGTGATGAAAACAAAAGCATTATACAGCATAATACTGGCTTCGGCGGCTTTGACGCCTTTGGCTGCCGCCGACGAGCTGAACCAAACCATCAGTGTGACAAAGGAGACCGAAGTGGTGGAGCATAAGGCTGAGAAGATGGAGGCGCTGCCTGACGCGGCGCCATCGACAGCCTCTCCCGTAAAACTGAAATTCAGCGATTGGGCGGTGCCGGCTGCGGTAAACCCGTGGCTTGTGGTGCAGAATCCGCAACGGCAGGCTGACGGCTTCGAGTTTTCAACAAAGCGTGGATATGCGGAGTTTGGAATGGGCAACTATATGAATATGGTTGGAAGCCTCGGATACCGCGTGGTCGACAAGGAGCAGATGTCGATGAACATTTGGCTGCAGCACAACTCGGCAAACGGCTTGATAAGCAATTACGCCACGTTCGACCCCTTCTCGGTGGGCAATGGCGAGGCGAGGAAGAAGTTCTTCGTTGAAGACCGTATCGGAGCCGATTTCGCAAGCCGTTTCAGGGCTGGCGAACTGAGTGCCGCCCTGGTGTATCATCTGAGCAAGTTCAACTACTACGGAATGATGCTGCCTGCTTCGAAGGATGACGTGGAGCGCAAACAGGGCAACAATGAGGTGGGACTGGGCTTGCAATGGCTCAGCCGTGCCAACGACGAGCGTTCGTTTGGATACCACGCTGGCATTGGATATAATTATTTCGGATATGCCGACCCTGTGGAGCCTGCACTCGAGAAGGCTCTGACGGAGCATAATTTCAGCATCAATGCGGGTGCGGAGTTTGTTTGGGACGAGGATTCGCATATCGGTGTCAACGCTGAGTTCAACAGTCTGAGCTACAAAAACAGAATCGCTGAATATGGCGGTTTCAACCAGATGGAGATGACGTTTGGCGCAAGGCTCAACGACCGCCGTCAGAGCGTCACGACGCTGACTCCATATTATCTGAAGAGCAACGACCGCATCAACCTGCGCATCGGTGCGCGGCTCGACATTGCGAGCAGCGGGACGGTGTTTCATATCGCTCCTGACGTGAGGTTTGACTACACGATCAACAACAGGGCGTCGCTTGCCGTGTCGGCAACGGGCGGCAACCGGATGAATCCGCTGCACGTCATTGCAGAGCGCAACCGCTATGTCAATCCGTCGATGGCGCTTATCGGAAACACATATACGCTGGTCGACGCCGAGGCTCGGTTGAACATCGGGTTGTTCAAGGGATTGAGTTTGTCGCCGTTTGTCGGATTCGCTGTGGTCAGAGATGCGTATGTGCCTGAGATTGGAACGGTGGAGCTGCTCGGCGATTGGAATTTCTCTACGCCCGACATGCTTCGCGGCACAGTGCGCTATGCGCAATACGATCTAAATGGCGTGAAACTGGGTCTGGACGTTGCCTATAAGTTGCGCAGTGTGGCTGAGGTGAAAGCGGGCTATATGTTTACTCCGCAAGGAAAGGAGAGCGGCTACATCGCCAACGACGACCGCGCGGAGCATCAGTTCAATGCGGCGTTGACAGTGCGCCCGATCAAGAAACTTGACATCAATGTGGCATACCAGTTCCGCAGCGGTAGAAATGTGGTTGTCTGCAACACGGTCGCCGGTTCGGCTTTCGTCAATTTGGAGCAGAGAAGCCTCGGCGTTGTGTCCGACTTCAGTCTCGGCGCAACCTATCGCATCAACGACATCCTTCACGTGTATGCTCAGGGCAACAACCTGTTCAACCGCCGTTGGCAGGACTACTTCACCATGCGCAACCAGGGAGTGAATTTCCTCGTCGGGGTAGGAGCTAAATTCTAAACCGACTCAAATACAAACAGAAGGAGGCTGCAACCATTGGGTTGCAGCCTCCTTTTGTTATTGTGCGTGGAGATTAGTAATTGTCGGCGACGAGGGCGAAATAGGCCTTCGGATGCGCGCATACGGGGCAAACCTCGGGTGCCTCTTTGCCGATGTGGATATGACCGCAGTTGAGACACTGCCAGATGCAGTCGCCGTCGCGTGAGAACACCACCTTGTCCTCGATGTTTTTCAACAACTTGCGGTAGCGTTCTTCGTGGCGTTTCTCAATTGCCGCCACTCCTTCAAACAGTTTCGCTATATGGTCGAATCCCTCTTCGCGTGCCTCTTTGGCAAAGGTGGCATACATGTCGGTCCACTCATAGTTTTCGCCGGCTGCTGCGTCGGCAAGATTCTCCATTGTGCCTGGCACGGCGCCGCCGTGAAGCAGCTTGAACCACAGTTTGGCGTGTTCGCGCTCATTGCCCGCCGTTTCTTCAAACAGTTGTGCTATCTGCACATATCCGTCTTTTTTTGCCTTTGATGCGTAATAGGTATACTTGTTGGTTGCCTGCGATTCGCCTGCGAAGGCCGCTGCCAAGTTGGCTTCTGTCTTTGTACCTTTAAGTTCTTTCATTGTAAGCGATTTATTAAGTTATCAATATGTTATAACAAGTTGTGGCTTTAAAATGTTCAATAAAGCAGGCCGAAATGCCATAACGGGACAACTATGCCGTGGCCTGTTTCGATGTCGTCGCGCACAATGAAGCCATTTTCTATTCCTTCAATTTGTCGTTTGCCTTTCTTTTTGCCTCCGATTTCAAAAGTGTATTTACCTATTGTGAAATCCGACACTCGTGATGCGACAACATTGTGTCTGACCCTTGTCTGGTTGTAGAAGAACGTCTCTCTGACGGCGCCTGTGTCAGGAGTGCCTTTTGCGAGTGCGTTCATCAGTGAAGGGTTGTCGATATACAGTTTCTCCACTTTCCCAAGTTTGCGCAGACCGGATGTGTCGTCGAGAAGAAGACTGATCATACCGGCCTTCTCAAGATACACAAGATAGTCGTTGATGTTGTTCTTGCTGATACCTATCTCTGTGGCAAGATTTGTCCCATTGGGCTTGCATGGCGCCAACTCTGCGACTACCGACAGAAGTTGTTTGAGCTTTCTTGCTGTTGAGGCGTTCATGTTGGCAAATTGTGGGATGTCGACTTCTATGGTTTGGTCTATGACTTGGTTGATTCGGATATTGAAGCCGTTCTCTAAGGCAAACGGGTAATATCCGAATGTCAGGTATTCGCGAAACATTGGCAGCGGATGCTCGACTGGAAATTCGACTCGGTGTTCCAGCAAGTCGTCAAGTGAATAGACATCACTCTTCACTTTATGAAACAATTCTGCAAATTCTCGAAATGACAATCCTTGTATGTCGTAGACAAGGGCTCGGCGGCTCAGGTCGGACTCTCCTTGCTTGATGTCAAGGACGGAAGAGCCGGTAAAAACGGTCTTTAGGGATGGGTGGCTGTCGTGGATTTGTTTAAGCTCGCGGCTCCAGCCTGGGTATTTATGCACTTCGTCTATAAACAGACGCAAGCCTCCCTCTTTGATGAAATCGTCGGCAAGGTCTACCAATGTGTGTGATGAGAAATACAGATTGTCGGCTGAAACATAAAGACTGTGGGATTCGGGATGGTTGATAATCCATTGCAAAACCATTGTTGATTTGCCGACTCCTCGAGGACCTACGATGCCGACAAGGCGCGATGCCCAATCAATTTCATGATATTTGTAGCGGGTGAATTCCTTTGGTGTCATCCGCAACTGTTCGTGCATATACTCATATAGTCTTGTGTCTATCATACCATTGATTATTAATAAGTTTTCGCAAATATACTAAAAAATCCCTCATTGAGGGACGAAAACATAAAAAAAATCCCTCAATGAGGGATTTTTTTTATGTTTTAAAGGACTGCGTTATTATTTTGAGCGGTTTACGTAGGTGTAGGCTGTGCCCACAAGCAACGCTCCGCCAATGATGTTGCCGATGGTTGCAGGCAGCAGGTTGGCTATGAAGAATTGGTGCAGGGTCACGTCGGCGCCCTCAAGCATTCCTATCGGAATGAAGAACATGTTGGCGATGGAGTGTTCGTAGCCGAGTGCCACGAATGCCATCACGGGCAGCCAGCAGCCAGCCATTTTGGCCAGCATCGTCTTTGCCGAGGCGGCGAGCCACACGGCGAGGCAGACAAACCAGTTGGCTCCGATGCCTTTGAGCAGCACAACGTGCCACGGCATCGCAACTTTCGCTTCGGCGATGCGCTGCACGGCGCTATGGTAGGGTTCTGCGGCGGTGAGTCCGACGGCATATACGAAAAGCATCGTGAAGAGCAGCGCGCCCATAAAATTGCCGAGATAGACGGCAACCCAGTTGCGCACAGCTGCCCACGGCGATATTTTGCCCTGCAGGGCGGCGGGCATCAGGACGGCGTTGTTGCCGGTGAAGAGTTCTGCGCCGAGAATCACCACAAGGATAAGTCCGATGGGAAACGCCGCGCCGCTGAGCAGACGCTGCAGCGACGGGTTGCCCGCTGTAAGTTCGGGAAATCCGAAGCCTGCCACCACCGACAGCACGCCGCCGATGGCTATGTAGGCACCTGCCATCATCGACAGCAGCATCAGTTTGCCGCCACGCAGTTGCGCTTTGGCTATGCCTGCGTTTACAAAGTTGTCTATGACGTTTTTGGGTGTATTCATAAATCTATTGTTGCTTAGGTTCGGTCCAGTCGCCGTTGGCTTTTATAAGGTCGATCAGATGCGTGAGCGCGACGTCCTGAGGCACGTTGCGTTCCACGCACTCCTTGCCTTTGTAGAGACTCACTTTGCCCACGGCTGCGCCCACATATCCGTAGTCGGCATCGGCCATCTCGCCCGGACCGTTGACAATGCATCCCATAATGCCTATTTTCAAGCCTTTAAGATGCGAAGTGGCAGCTTTTATCTCCTTTACGGCGTGTTGCAGGTCGTAGAGGGTGCGGCCGCAGCTCGGACATGAGATGTATTCTGTTTTTGTGGTGCGTCGGCGTGCCGCCTGGAGGATGCCGAACGAGTATGCCACGGCATCGGCGTTGTTGGGCAGGTTGGGCGCGTCAAGCACGATTCCGTCTACGAGGCCGTTGAGCAGAAGCGCACCGAAGTCGGCTCCGGCTTTTACCTGCACGTCTTCCTCGTTGGCGTCGTCATAACTCATGCGCACCACGACGGGGGCTTTGCAGCCGTTGTCCCACAGACGGTGGATGAATGCCTCGATTTCGCCCACGGGGTTGGCGTGGTGGCTTGTGAGGAGCAGCACGTCGTCATCGCTGAAGCCTTCGGACTTGGCGGAGGCATCGACTGCTTTCCAATTCACGTCGGAGAGGAAGAAATCGGGTTTCGTCGCGATTGCCGCCACGTCGGCTGGACACAATGCGGTGGCTACTATCGGCACGTTTTGCCCGCCGATGCTTCCCACGGCGTTTGTGGGACGGCGTTCGGGAGCGATGCGGTTGTAGGCCTTGGCGAAGCATCCGCTGATTGGGGCGTGGCCTTCGCGGGCGGTGATGTAGTCAACCAGTTTGCGCGCCACGGGGATTTCAAGTTCCGGCTCCTCGCTCAGCGACACGCGCACAGTGTCGCCGATGCCTTCGGCGAGCAGTGTGCCGATGCCCACAGCCGACTTTATGCGGCCGTCCTCGCCGTCGCCAGCCTCGGTCACACCGAGATGCAGCGGATAGTGCATGTCCTCGCGGTCCATCTCCGCCACGAGGCGGCGCACGGTCTCAACCATGACCACCGTGTTGGAGGCCTTGATGGAGATTGCCACATCGTTGAAATTCTCCTCGCGGAATATCCGCAGATACTCCATTGCCGACTCAACCATTCCAGCAGGGGTGTCGCCGTAGCGGCTCATGATGCGGTCTGACAACGACCCGTGGTTCACGCCGAGGCGCACTGCCGTGTGGTGCTCGCGGCAGATGGCGAGAAAAGGCACCACGGCACGGCGTATCTTCTCAAGTTCCGCGGCATACTCCTCGTCGGTATACTCCAATTTCTTGAACGTGCGCGCGGCATCGACAAAGTTGCCGGGATTGATGCGCACCTTGTCGGTCGTGGCGGCTGCCTCGAATGCGGCTTTGGGGTTGAAATGGATGTCGGCGACAAGCGGCTTGGTGTAGCCTGCGGCATGGAGGGCGGCGCGGATTTCACCGATATTGTGCGCCTCGCGCACTCCTTGTGCGGTCAGGCGCACATAGTCGGCGCCTGCGTCGAAGATGCGGCGGCATTGCGCCACGCTGGCGTCGGTGTCGAGCGTCGAGGTCGATGTCATCGACTGTATCCGTATCGGATTGTCGCCTCCAAGCGGCACGTTGCCTATCTGCACTGTCGAGGAGTGACGGCGGCGGTAGTTGAAGTCGTTCATAGCTGGGAGATGCTTAGTTTGTCTTGAACTTATACGAAATGCGGGCAAGGTCTTCGTTGGCTTTCACGATTTTCTTGGCAAGACCCTGCTTGTATTCCGCAAAACGCGCGGCGATGCGCTCGTCGGTGAGTGATAGCATCTGCACGGCAAGAATAGCGGCGTTGAGACCGGCGTTGATGCCCACGGTTGCCACTGGGATGCCCGGAGGCATCTGCACGATTGCGAGCAGGGCGTCCATACCCTCGAGTGTGGACTTGATGGGGACACCGATCACTGGCACTGTGGTCTGGGCGGCGATAACGCCCGGCAGGTGCGCGGCCATGCCCGCTGCGGCGATAATCACTTTCAGCCCGCGCTTGCTGGCGTTGTTGGCGAAGTCGGTCACTTCCTGCGGTGTGCGGTGCGCTGAAAGGGCGTTGATTTCAAATGGAATTTCAAATTCATCAAGTAGTTTGGCGGCTTTCTCGAGCACTGGCATGTCCGATGTGCTGCCCATAATGATGCTTACGATAGGATTCATATATGTTCTTGTTTGCTAATTCTGTTGCAAACTTACAGAAAATCTCTGGAATAACCGCCGAATTGCAGCAGATTAACGCAACAGGATTTGATAATTAGAGAGTTAGAGGAAAAACGCAGAAGTTGGGCAGGCAGTTGAAAACCGTCTTAAAGCAGATTAAAGCAAAAGAACGGTTTCCTAATCATTACCCGATGAAAGTGCAGATTTAACAATCCCTGTTTCATTTTGCGGCGTTCTGCGCAGCGTTGCTTATCAATAGGTACTCGTTGATTTATAGTTTTGCAACCAAAAAGAAACGTGTATGGCAAGAAGCACATTCAAGGTGATGTTCTACGTGAACGGCAGTAAGGAAAAGAACGGAATTGTCCCCATCTTGGGGCGAGTTACAATCAACGGAACGGTAGCACAGTTCAGCTGCAAGCGGACTATCCCGAAAGAGCTTTGGGATGCCAAAGGGAACAAGGCAAAGGGCAAGAGTATGGAAGCGAGGGAAACCAATCTTGCGCTTGACAACATCAAGGCGCAAAGCCAAGAAAGAACAGACGGACGGCAAGCCAAACAGATACAGGAGATAAGAAACGCTTACGAGCAACAGCACCGCAAGTTGTCTGAGTTCGTGGATTTCGTCAAACGCTATTTCCCGTATGTTGAGAAACTGATACCGACAATAAAGTTTCTTCGTGAAACTCTGAACTTTGGCGATGCCGTCATTAGAAAACTATGCACGTTCAAGGATGTTTCCATTAAAGGTGAACTTTATTCCCGTGAGTTCAACCAGCATTTCAAGGTTGATAAAACGGTATGTTCACTAAAAGAAGACGAGGAAGGAAAATTTGAACTCAATATAGACGGTGTTTCACATATCAGTTGGTTTAGACGTAAGAAAGACGAGTTTATGGAAACATTGGGAATGCCTACAAGGAAACAAAATCGTGGTATTAAGCTGTAAATCATAATAAAGTCCGTAATAGTTGAATGTTATATCACGGATTTTTTATACTTTTTGTATAAAGGTATCTTATTCTTAAAAATATAATAAGTATCTCATTGAATTTCAAACGAATACACTGCGGCATTTTTACTGAAAAATCTTACCGTGCAACATTTGCGCACCAAAAATGCAAAAAGTGCCTCCGAAATCACTTCGGAAGCACCCCTTTTCAAACTCCTCGCACGACGCGAGAAATGAAGATTATAATTATTAAACTGCACAAAGATACATTGAAAAACCGAGAAAACCAAAGCGAAGATGGCTTATAAGCACAGAATGGATGCACCTTTGCTAAAAAGTGTTAACGTTGTGCATTTTGTTGGGCAAAATCTTGAGCAAGCCAGCAAGCAAAATCGACACGAGCCCAGCAGGGCGAGGCGCATATAAAGACTTGCTTGATGCATACACCGACTTGACGGCTAATGGTGCAGACCTCCCTCACTTCGCAAACTGCTATCAGCAAGGCGAGATATGGATGGGCTATCATGCAGAGCGTGCAGAGATAGCCAAATATCCAGAGTGTGGCGAAAACAACGTCAAACAAACCGAGCGAGCGCGGCTCGGCACGATGATCCGAGAGTCGAGGGAAGCAAAAGGTCTGTCGCAAACAGAGCTTGCACGACTGAGCGATGTTCCTCGGACAAATATAAGCCGTATTGAGAGCGGTCGCTATAATGTTAGTATTGATACAATCAGCCGTCTTGGCGCGGTGCTTGGAGTCAAGATAGCCTTAGTACCAAGCGTCGATGATTGATGATTGACAAACACCACCACACACCGAAAAGGGGTTGCACATATAGTGCAGCCTCTTTTTTTTGTCGAACATCGCCCTACGACGGATTGTCGCAGACTTGTTTCGGATTCTTGATGTCGTTCGCTTCTATGCCGAAACAACGGACAAAGCGTTCAATGTCCGCCGCACGCTCTCGGCGTGGCACAATCCGATATAAGTCGATAGCGTGACGGCTATTCTTCTTTCGTGTCTTGCTGATGTCGTTCTTCATAATGTTTCCCTTTCTTCTTTCTGCAACAATCGCACAGGAGCGGCGCGGCGTCGTTGTGTATCAACTGGGCAAGACCGCCAGCGAGATAGCACGCTTCTTCGCTCGACAAGTCCACATTGGAGCCTTCGCAGATGTGCGCTACCAGGTGGTGCAGTTCGTGGACGAGCGAATTTGCACACTCCGACGCGGACGAAGTAGCGCCGACAACCATCACCGACCTCCGTAAAGCGATATTGCTGTACGTCAGACCTCGGTTTAAGCGGCTCTGACGCAAGTTCCCCTCCGCCTTGACAAAATACTCATCGTCGCAGTCTACCGCGCGCAGACAGACGAGAACCGCGTCTGCGTCAAAAGAATGGACGGCAAGAAACACTTCCGCCGTCCACCCATAACCCACTATGTCAAGCGTCAGCCGTATCACAATACATCCTCCCACGGAATGCCAACCCCGTTGCGCGCGCAGTCAGCATAAAAGCGGTTGAAAATAAAGCCGTCGGCTTGGTCTTCATCGCTCAAAACATCACTCACATACTTCGCCACCGCGGTGTTGTCCGCAAGACATCCGCCGAGGAAGTCAGCCTTAGCCATATTCGCCACATACACATAGTCGTGGTCGGTGCAGTCAATTTGCACCGATGCGGATTTCAACAGCTCGTCGACATCTTCCTTCCGCCACGGATCGATGCGCTTTCCGTCCTTGCGCATAAGCGATACGGCGAACTCGCACATACGGCGGTTGAAATGCCACCCGTTGTGTCTGAGGTATTCGGACATTCCGTGCGGCTTCGTGTCGTACAAGTCAAGAGGCTCACGATGTTTCATAGCGCTCTCTAATATCTGCGACGATAGCCGCGTTCTCCGTAGCGGTCGCGGTCATCATCATCGTTCCACTTCTCGCGGTAGTCGCCCATGGAGCGGTAGTCGTCGTAATGACGTTCGCCCATCCGTCCGCTTCCGCGCTGCAAATCATCTATGCACTGCATAACTTTTCCACCATAGCGGAGCATCTTCTCCGCGTTCTCGGCAAGCGTTCCCAGCTTGTCTTCAGTGATTTCAATCATATATCCCATAGTCGTTTCAGTTTTTGGTTTTCGCGACAGACGTGTTCAGTGCCTTGGACAGCATCGAACGTATGTCCGACAATGTTCCCTCCATTCCTGTAACCTTTTCTTCGAGCAAGCCTATTTTCTGCTCTTGCTCGCGCTCCTTGGCGAATTGAGGGTTGAGAGTCTGCAACATAGTGTCGCACGCTCCGATAACTCGCTTGTGATACTCCACGCTCTCGACAACGCTGCGCGACGTTCTGAGCATCGCTTCCACCTCCGATGTCATTGCTTCCTTGTTGTCTGCAACGACAACACTTCCTTGGTTGGCTATGGCGAGCGAGGCGGGAAGCTGCTTGAAGTCAACCGCCGTTCCGTCGTCGGTCTTCACCGAGATGTCGACCACTTGCTCCACGTTCTGCGAGAATGCCGAATATGGATTTGTCGGTTGTGCGTACCTCGGTGTCGGATTGCTTACCGACACCACTTGCCCGACTTTCAATGTCGGGGTTTCCCCTTTCTCGAGGATGTATATCAATGCGTTCTGTCTTAATCCACTGAACATATCTGTTGCTTTTTTTGATTAAACAATTCCCGACATCAATTGCAAGGTGTCGGTTTGGCGGTCGAACCATAACTGCACCACTCCAGTTCCTGGAATGTCGGGGGCTTTTTTATTTCCGCATCTTCTTCACCGCCAACCAAATCACGACTGCCGACACAACGGTAATGAACGCACCGATGGCTATGCCACCGATGTCCTGCTTCGTCTTCTCCCAACGTGACAGCTTCCGCTCCACTGGGTAAGGCACGGCAACGCTGTCCGTCCTGCTCCGATAGGCGCTGTCCGTTCTGCTCCGATAGACGGTGTCGTGCTGCGTAACGTACCGCTCGCGCCACCGCCAAGAGGTCACCTTGATTGTGTCACCGCCGCGCTCCACGACCACCGAGTCGCGCACATACACTGAGTCAGTGCGTATCTTGTTCACTGAGTCAGTGCGTATCTTGTTCACGTAGCACGTATCGGTGCGAACCGTCTCAACGGGTACATACTGCACCGACTTGCATCTGATGCACATCACCGCAAGCACGGCAATTAGCACCCAGCCTATCACCACGCAGACATATCTGCATTTCTCGTCATCTCTCATTCTCAAAAACGTTTATGACAAAAGGAGCGGCGACTCCGACATTCGGAATCACCGCCCCAGCGTTTTTAAGCACATCTCCATTACGGAGTGTTCGGTTGCTGATTTATCAGAAGATATATAATTTTATCGAAATATTGGATATAATTCCGCTAAAATTTTGTAGTTTTTTTCGGTGATTCCGTATGTCAAAGAGCGCGTTCCATTGTCTGGTTAATAAATCATTTCTTCCATAGTCGTTTCACTTGCCTTCGGTTCTTGCCGTCAGCACGGAAACTGACGTGTATCCACCGCCCGCCGTTCTCCCATAGCAGTTGGTCGAAGTCAAGGTTCTCCTCAATCAGTTTGAAGATACGCGCGTTCTCCTCGCGGCTTCGCTGATTGATGTCGGCTGCCTGTCCTGTCTTGTGTTGTGAGCCAGCGACACCTCCGACAGCCTTGTTCAGCCGTGGGCATCGGTAGCCGCTGGAGATGTATATCGGCTTGCCGTACATCTCCCTCAAAGGGTCGAGAACCTTGTCCACAAGTGCAGTCAAGTTCTTCACCGCATCGTCGGTCGGCGTGTTGTCTATCTTATTCTTTGTGGCGGTATCGCTACGTGTCAGCTCGTTAAGTGTAAAATATTTCATTTCTTCCGTTTTTTAGTTATTGTACCTTTCAACGCTTCTCCGAGTTCCTTGCGCTTGTAGCCTACAAGTCCGAGAATAATCTTGAAGACGTTTATTTTCACTCCCTTGATTTCGCCCCAGTTGCTGATGATGCTGTCAAGCTCGCACAAGCACGCTATCGACATAAGCACCACGGCGATTACTATAGCGGAGCATCCGAGCGGTTCTCCGAGTGCCTTGCCTACCACCGCGCCGAGTATCACGACGCACAAATAGTCGGCTATCTTCATCATCGTTCTCCTCAGCGCGCGGCTTGCTCGGATGTCAACGTTGTTGGCGATGCTCTTGTGGACACCGAGCCACAAGTCTACAATAATCAGCACTCCAGCGAGGAGCATCAGCCACCGCATGTCCCAGAGCAATGTGCTGATTTCGCCTATGAACACTCCCATACTTGCAGTCCCGATACGAAGACTGTTATTTACTGCCGTTCCTGTCATTTTTTTTCTTCCTTCATTTTGTGGTTTTCAATATTGTTTCTATCTTTGTTGTGTAATAGGCGGTGGGGGCTTCGCCCTTGCGAAACTATAATAGGCGGTGGGGGCTTCGCCCTTGCTGCTTTTTTTTATTGCCCAAATCCCACAACATCGTCAGTTGTTTCCGAAAGATAGTCCGTCACTTCTTCCACTTGCGGCAATGGCGGCAAATCGCCGTTCGGATGTTCTCTGAGCCATTCTTTGGCTTCCGCCTTGCACTGCTCGCAGTATGCGAAATAAGCGTCATATTCCGCTTTCTTCGTGTCTTTCTGCCGCAGTATGCCGAGTTCCTCGCTGAGCGAGTAGCGGTTGCGGATAAGGCTGTCTACCTTGTCCTCGTATGCTTTGGTGTTGATGGTTTGCGGCACTTCATCCACTTCCTCGCACTGCTCTACTGACAAACCAATAGCAAGCCCACGTTTGAAATAGTTGTTTGTACCTATGATATGCACGTACTTTCCTTCGGTGCTGAATATCTCGTTGTTTTGTTTTGTAACCATGATTCTATGTTTTTTTATGCTGATACTAATGTTACAATTCCCCCTTTTGCCTCCAACGCCGCCACTATGTCCGCATCGTCTTTCAGACGGGCATAGGCTGTGGCGTGGAGTGTGATTGCCATGCTACCTACTGCCGCTCCACTCGGTGGGTTGGCGTTAGTTATCATATATAGCACTGATTCCTTGCTTAGATTGGGCGACCAGCTAAACTTAATGCTGGTTCCTAATTTATAGATTCGCACTTCTTCCAATTTGGCACATTCGCCAAAAGTCAAATCCCAATCTTTTATTGTGTAATACTTCTCTATTCGTCCGTAGATTATCCGCAAATTTTTGCACAGATAAAATGCGTTTTGCCCCTCAAGTGTAACATAAGGCTCTAAAAAAATCGGTGGTTGTATCTGTTTATAGCCAAGATTAATTACCTCGATTTTGCTTGCATAAAACATACCATCATATATAGAGCCATTGTAAAAACCGGGAGAAGGAAAGTTTGTTCGTATTTGGGAATACGCAAGGGAAGCCTTCACTTGAGGTGTTCCGGCGTATCTGTAAATCTTCCTCATCTGTTCTTCAGTAATATCTGTTAATCCGTTCAGTTCATAGAACCCAGTCGCCTCGTTGTACACCGCCCCAGCGGAGATGTACAGGTCACGCAAAGAACTGTCTTTTCTCCAAGGTACTAATACCTTAGTAAAGTCATTTTTTACAACAATAGTGTAAGTTCCGTCACCATAATATACAACTATGCTTCGTCCCAATGTTGTAGCATTAGGTTCGCTTAAAGAAACAACAATACCTTTGTTATTTCCATTTAGTTTGGTTATAACACTACCAGGAGTTGGAAATTTTACAGTTCCATTATCAGTAAATGCTTTTTTTATATCAGCTTCCGTACTTGCCGTAGTTAATTTCTGTATTAAAACTCCATTAAATTTATCTGTAATTTCTTCAGCCGTAAAAGTAACAGCCGATTTACCATCAACTTTTTTAGTTGTGCTTCCTATCGTCAAATCAAATGGTTTTGATAATTCTTTTGCAACACCAACATCTATCTGTTCTCCTGTAGCAACATCTAAATATTTACACGTTCCATCTTGCATTACCTCAAAAGCATTCTTCCTATCAGCATCCGATGTACCACAGCCTACTGAAAATAATGTATTACCTGCATCTCCAAATGTATCGGATGCTTTGTTTGATTTGTTATATTGACCAGAAGCATGCTCTGCTCTGTTTTGGGTAGTATTTTTAATACCTTCAGCATGGGAAGCGTAGGCATTATGACCTATTTCATTTCTAATGCCTTCAGCGTGAGAGGCTGCGGCGCCAGCTAAATTACCTGCTCCTTCTGCATGGTTCGCTCCATTAACAAATGATGCAGTAGTACCTGTATCGAGACCTTCCAAATGAGCACTGGCTTTAGGTGCAATATTACCTGTTCCCTCGACATGCGATGCGTTCCCTATTGCTGCTGAGAATTTATAAGTATACCCACTTGTGTCAGTTTTCCCGAATAGAATCTTTTTCCACAAATCTTTTAAATAGTCATTGTCTTTAGCTGTTCGCTTTTTCCAATCGGTAACACTGTTCTTATAGTAGCCTTTACCCTCACAATGTGCTCCAGTATTAAGAGCTGCACAACCGTCTCCTTCAACATGAGAATATGCTCCCCCTACAACTCCGCCACCGCCTTCAACATGACATCCAACAGCTTCTTCGAAGAATCCTACATTCTTTCCCATAGAATGAACTACCACTGAATTATTGCCCTCAAGGTGACAAATTGAAGCATATCCTACAATATCACAATCCTGTCCTTCTACATGGCAAGATACTGCATATTCCACATCTGGAATAGTCATATGTTGACCTTCTATATGTGACCTATGCATTTTATTAGATATATCATTATACATACCCTCCACAATAGTAGTTGTTCCAGCATTTTTATTCATAATACCGTATGTAATACTTCCATAACCAGATACTTGATTAGGTCGATTGCTGAAATCAAACGTAATAGTTTTTAGATATGCAATGAATTCATCTTTAGTTGTCGGAAACGTGAAAGCAGACACATCAGCTCCAGTCCCTTTTATTTCATTAATGGCAGCATTAACACCTGCACTTTCTATATGTTTAATAGCCGATGGTTCTGATTCTTCCCATACATCTTTCCAATAAAATTCCCAACCATTAACTTTAAGGTTACGACCCGCAACAAATGATGCAGATGCATCTCCGTTATCTAATGCGTCAATTTTTACCTTCTTGTCAACCTCATTCTTGGTATAGTATCCACTCAAATCAATAGGAGTTCCCAACTCTTCCCACACAGAATGATCAGCTGTAAATATATCTTCAGTGCATACCCACTCCGAACCATCTTCGTTTGAATGCCATACATCACCTTTTTTAGCAAGTGCAATATCCTTGATTTCATCAGTAGTATCCTTAACCCCTCGCCAATTAAGCAGACCTACAATCTTATTGTTAATAGCCTCGTTAACTGCAAATGTTGATGGAATTGTACCATTATTAGGATTTCCTAACGAAGTTGCAATAGGAAGTTCGGTTACCGACACTTTGCCGTTAGCAAGGTTGGCTTTCTTTTTCAACGCCGTCTGCAACGTGCTGATGTCCGCCGTGTGCTGCGTCACGGTCTTGTCGGTCGCTGTCTGAGCGTCCTGTATATGCAACACCGTATCGTTCAATTCATCGATGTCGTCAGCATTCTTGCTAATACGAGCGTAGAGTGTTCCGTCAGCCGCCGCCACATCCTCGGCAGTGCCTACGTTCTGAAGCCGCTCGTCAATCTCCTGTCCTGTCAAATTAATCTGATGATACTCCATATCTAAATATGTTCTGTCGTTAATAAAATCTTTCCGTTCGCGTCCTTTGGAATGCCAAGATGCTCATCGACAATCCTCCGCACATCGTTCTCCGTAATCCCGCCGAAAAACACCTGTGCGTCAAGTGCGGCGGTCTGCAACTCAAAGTCCGTCGGCTGCTTGATGTCCGCCTCCTCCGTCGTCTCCACGATAGCGAATTGCGCAAGGCGCATTGAGCGCACATCCTTGTCAGTCACCTCCACCGCATACGTCCCGTTGCCGAGCAAGTCGGCGGCGATGTCAACGACAAGCACGTTCGTGTCCTGCACAGAGTGCGGAACATCGTAGGAAGCGGATGCCTTGCGGACACACACGCGGCACTGTTCCGTCGGCGTGTATTTCTCGGTCTTGCTCACTCCGCCCTCTGTTGTTGTCAGTTCGAGCGGGATTAGCAGCCGAAATCTGTTTCCTCTTACTATTCTAATCATACTATTCACACTATATTAAGTTTTTCCAATTGTTTCCGCCGTCAGTTGTGGCGCGAATGCCCTTGCCCGACACCTCCAAGCGGTATTGCTGATAAACCATCACACAAGCTTCAGCGGTCTGCTGTATGTACGTTCCGCCAGCGGTAGCGGCGCGGAATCCGTCCGCTGCGATTTCCACCATATCTGTCGGATATGTCACCAAGATGTTGCCGTTCGGTTCGATACGGAACGATGTCGAAGTGACGGCATTCCTGTTGCCCCAGAACCACACCTTGGCAGTGATGGAGTGAACACCCTCGGCGAGTAACACCGAGAGCGAATCAAGGGAGAGCGTCCCCGAGACAGACAAGTCAGTAGCGGCGGCTTCCTTGTCAAGCGCGCCGATAACCTTGCCGTCAAGCAGCAGTTCGAGCCGTACACGGATGCGCCCTCCAGGGTATGCCAACGCGTCGGAAACAAGTTCCGACACACCGAGTCCTATCGTCGGCAGTTTCGCCACCGCTCCGTCGGCTGTCTTGAACACATAGCCGCTCGCTTCGGGCAACGCAATCTCCGCGTGGTAGTAGTCCTTGCTCTCGTCCACATCAATCTGACCAGAGTACAGCTTCATCGGGATGTCGACCGACGAAGCCGAAGCGGTGAGATTGCCCCCCGATATGCGCATTCTCGGCTTTCCGTTCGCGTCAGTCAGTAATATGGCGCCGTTGTCAATGTCCACCGTGCCGAGGCTTGTTTTCGCTTGCAGACGCTTTGCGACAATGCTGTCAGCGTCAATCATCTCGGCGTTTATCTTGCCGTCACTACCGAAAATCCGCACACGTGTAGTTCCGTCGTTGCCGACAAACTCCGTGGTGTCCGCTTGCAGCAAGATTCGCTCGTTCTCGATGTCGATTCCCGTGCGTTTAAGCTTCAGTTCCTGTGCCTCGGAGTACGAAGTGTTGGGAACAAGACACACGCGGAAATCCGTCAGCGTCACCGTGGCGATGCTCTCGACAGTCAGCACAATATCGAGAGTGCTGACAAGCAGCCAAGAATCTTGCACCGTCAACACTTCGTCAGCAACCGATGTAGCCACAGCAGACCCTTTCCCCGTCTGTATCGTCTTCGCCCATACAACCAACGACCCGCAACGCAATTGGATTGTGACAGGCTTCGCCGTCAGCAAGGCATTGACTACAGATTTGGCATCAAAAGACAGATATAGTTTCTGCCCAGCATACAAGCCGTCGGTAAGGACGCTTCCCACGACCTTAGCCGCCGCCGACTGCACACTGCTTTTGATGAGTGTAGTCTTGTATGTCTGCGGCATTGTAGCGTAATTGCGCTTCGGCTGACCGAGAGCATACACCGACATCTTGATTGCGTCTGAAGTCTGCTTTATCTCCGACGTGTAGCCGTTTGACGGCTTCCAATCATCGATATTGTACAGATAATTCAGCTTGCCTTGATAGGTAAACGTTTTCGCGTTTGAAACACAGCGGAGCAGTTCGTTCTTATACGTTCCATCGGTAGCGTTCACCCACAGGTCACCGACCTTGTACGGCTGAGACAAAGGCTTCTCGGTGTACACCTTCGCCTTGCCGTTGATGATGTCGACAATGTTGTCACCGCTACGGCTGACGAAATCACCCGTAAACTTGTTCCCGTCTGGGGAGATAATCACAGGCGCATTGTCGTCCGAGAGCGCGAAAGTCTTGATGCCTTGATACATCTTGATAGATGGGCTTCCCACTCCGTATGACGATACCACAACCGCATTCTGACGCGCCTTGTCGGACTTGTTTCCAAGACATACGATTGTGTCGCCCTTCATCGGAGCGTCAGAGCCTTCAAGGCAGTCGGTAATCGATAAGTCTATATAGTCAGTGCCGACACCGACCACAGCGCGCCAATAGTAGCGTCCGAGGGTTGTTCCGTCGGCATTCTTCATCGTATTGAACTCGCGGCACAGAGCAAGGTCGCCCACCGCGAATTGATTGTATATCGTCCGCTCTCCGTCGGTCGTCTTGAAGTAGCAGCGGTAAACGTTCGTGTCCGTGGCTTTCGCCGTCAACTGCTCTCCGTCTTTGTCGAGCAAGTCCGCTCCGTCACTGCTGCGCAATCCTATCTGCGCTGGCACAGTCTCAACCCTGTAGCACTCAATGCCAGCAGGCGAGAGGATGTTCTCGCCGCCGACGTGGCTGACGTGTTTGATTTCCAATGACTCGAACACGGCACGCATCCGCACGAAAATCTCATCAATCTCCAAGTAGGAGCGTCCGTTTCGGTCTTTCATCAGCTCAAAGCCACGCCCGAAAGAGCCTTCCATAAAGCCAGCCGACTGCAAGCCTTTTGCAAACTTCAGCAAGCCAGCGACATCATCATCGTCCACCGCATTGACAAACTGACGCAGCGCACGGAGTGCCGAATAGGCGTTTAAGTCAGAGGCTGGTGTCACATTATCGTAGGAGCGGATGAGATACACACCGCCGCTTTCCGATTCTCTGCGCTGTCCTTGTGCAGTCAGAGCCTCCACCGACTTCGACAACGTGCCTATGGTGGAATAGCTCACCGCCTCGCCGATGGTGTACACTGGATTGTCGTAGGGAATATCCAAAGGGATTTCCCAGCCGATGACACGGCTTTTCCTCGGTGTGCGGAAGAACGCGGCGTTGACAAGCCGCACACGCTGACCGACATCGAGCGTGAATCCGTCACGCGCCACATCGCACATAATAGTGCAGTCGTATGTCTGATTGTCGGTAGCCTGTTTCTTGATGTAGTCAACGGCGGTGGTGTAGAGTTTCTTCTCTGCGTCGGCAACCATATCGCCCTCCGTCACAAGCTTGGCATCGAAGTTGATAAAAACAATCTTGTCGCCGACACTCGGCTTCAGCGTTTCATCGGGCAACTCACGCCCGTAATCGGTATTGTAGACAAGCTCCCACCGCTGCGCGTCTTTGTTCACGCTTCCGTCGGGGTGCTTCACTGCATCGTTCGCTGGGTTGAATGTGACATCGAATGTCATTCCCGACAGCAAGCCGCTTTGAAACATCATCTGAATCGTTTTCCCTTCAAGCAGATATTTGCGGTCAAAGATGAAGCCGTCAACCTTGCACCAATAGATAGGGATTTTCTTGACAACGTTTCCTTCGCTGTCTTTAATCGGCGCAGTCCGATACAAGAACACATCGGTAATCGTAGCGTCTTGCTTGGGATAGACATCATCGAAGACGATCGTATTCTCCACGACTTCCTCGGAAGGCATCTCCTTTGTGTCGGCGGTATATGCGCTGTCCGTGATGTACACGCGGTTGCCCTCCGTGTCATACTTGTACAGGTCTATGTAGTCCGTGCCTTTCGGCAGCATCAGTCTGTCGGTGACTACACCGAGAGCGACACTCTCGCCTCGGTCGTTCTTGCGGTAGTTGCGCAGATTCCTGTCAGAGCCGTAGACATAGAACCTTGTGGCGAAGTCGGCTGAAGACTTGGCGTTGCCCATATCGCTCACATTGTCACCGAGTGTCAAGTCTACGGATTCCGTTTCCTCTCCGAATTGACACTTGCCAAAGTAGATGATGTTCCCGACAATCCACCACTCGACATCGAAAGCGTCGGCAATCAATGTCAGTGCGTCGTATATGCTTGTATTGTCGTATGTCACAAGCACGCTTTTGCTCGCCGTGTCTTCATCGACTCCGTGCAACTGCACGCGGTAGTCCATTCCCAAGCAATCAAGGTTGTCGATGATTGCCGCTTCTGCCTGTGTGATGATGTCGGCTGTGTGATTCCACGACGATTCCTTGCGGTAACGCTTCTCCACGTTGCCTACGTTCTGTTTGTAGACAAGCATCGAGATTTTGTTTTTCCACGCGTGGTGCGGTGCCTCGAATTTCAATTCATACTCATAGCCGCTTGTCGTCTTGCTGATGTTCGGTTTCTGGTCGGAGACAATGACAAAGCGACCGAAGTCGGTATCGATGTAGTCGCCGATTGCGATGTATAGCGGCTCGGCGACCACGAATTTCAGCGACACATAGTCATCGCCCATGAGCGCGAACCGCCGCACAGAACCGCTGCCCACGACCACCGTCGCGCGCTCCTTGCCTGTGCTTGTCTTTATGCTGATTTCCGCTATCATTTGGCTCGGTTGTTCGGGTTTGGTTCGATGATTTTCAGCGTGAATTTAGCAAGTCCGTCAATCAACTGCGAATACTGACTGCACGACTGAAAAAAAGTGCGATAGATAATATCTGGCTGCCATCGTGTCGAGATTTCAAGATAGCCCCCAGCGAGTACGCGACAGAACGCATTGTACTGCGCGATGAAGTGTTCTTCATCCGCAGCGATTAGGTGTATATCCAACGAGATTGTACGCTCGGCGAAAACGGGATTGTTGTTTATCAATCTTGATCCGTGTTCCGTTCGCGCCGTGGTCTTTATGTAGTCTTTCATCTCTGGTGGTGTCATCAGTGATGTAAGAGCCGTTTGCGACAAGCTCACACCCCATGTTGTGTAAGCATCCTTACCGTTTATAATCAAGTCACCTTTCATATCAATTCATTGTTTTTTCTATCCAGCGATAACTCGCAAACGTGTATTCATTTCATCTATCTTTTCACCGAATTCATTGCGTATTCTCCGCGTATCAGCGGCAATGTCTTCAAGATACGATGTTGACCGATTCATAATCGTCACGACTTCTTGCAGCAATGTGTTTCGCACAGTGCTTATCGCTATTGATGTATCCATTTTGTTCAGTAAGCTTAAAACATCAATATGTATGTTCTGCGCAGTGATCTGCAACATCGTAAAGCGACCGCTCAATTCCTCGGCAGTGTCCTGCGACATCGCCTCAAAACCGCCCGAGTCGCCGCTCTGCTGAGTGTAATTATCATAGCCCGTGAAGTCGGCGATATTATCGCGAATCTCCGTGCCTTTTTTGTATATCTCGTTAAGCGCGTTTTTAAAGTAATCTTTCTGTAACTCTGTAAGAGTGCCGTTACTGAGTGTTGTCACATAACTTTCATACCATTGCTTCAGATCCTTGTCGATTAAATCTTGCAGTGCGACGGACAACAATGCTCGCTGCATTAGCTCTGTGAAATCATCGGCAAAGTCCTTTGCGTCTTTCGACATATCCATCAAAGCTGAAACGAAATTATCTTTCATCGTATCGAAAGACACTTTTGCGATGTTCTCTTGCCACTGCTTGGTATATTCTTCAATCTTTTCGGCTTGCTCTGCATACGCTTGCAGCTTTTCAAGGACATCTTTGCCAAAATTCCCTTCTCCTGTGTCGCGGATTGCTTCTGCAATATCGACATTAGCAAGAAGTTTCTTCATTTCTTCGGGACTTAATGACCAGATGTCGCCGTTGAAATTTGATTTGACATTCTTTTGCGCCCACGCTATTTGCGAGGAAGATAATCCCTCCCAATAATAATTCCAGCTGTGATGCCCTTTCCAATACGATGCTTGCGCTTTGGCAATTTCAAGCAGATTCTTGTTCGTTTCCGTCTGATTCTTCTTTGCTTGTTCGTAAGCTTCGTTCGATTTGAAGATATTATCATCCTTAATGGTTTCATTTAACGAATCGATTGAGTTCTGCAACAGCTTGTTCCTATCGGTAAGCGATTCTATTGTTTTGGCAACTTCTTTAGAGTTTCCATCTAAGCCAAAAAGATCGTCTACACCGAACCATCCAGCAATGCCGCTGAGCAACCCCTGCACGATGTTGCCCACGTCCTTGATGACATCGATGATGATTTCGGGAAGTTCCTCCACCACCTTGTTTATCGTGTCTGCCACCTTGTCGAACAGGTCGTTGATGAAACCTTTCGGGTCATCACTCAGCGCGTCAAGTATCTGGAGTATGGCACCGACGATGCCGCCTATCTTGCCGCCCAACTCGCCCAACGACTTGCCGATGCCGTCGGAGCCTTTGGCGAGCGAGGTGATGAGCTTGGTGATGCCGTTGGCAAAGCCGTACAACGAGCCGTTTGACATCTCGTTGAGATAGTTTGTGAAATTGCTGATTCCGTTCGCTGCCTTGCTGACACTTGTGCTTAGATTGCTGCTTGTTTCATTAACTTCTTGCTGGGCATTCTGCATCTCTTTGCCTGTGTCCGCAACGTTCGCTTTTGCAAGATTCACGCGCGTCTGTGCGATTTTCTTAGCATCATCAGTAGTAGCGTTTGCAAGACTTTTGTTCGCGTCTTCAAGTTGACGAACCGCTGCACTATGTGCGTCGGTTTTCTCTCGCAAGTTTTTAACGGCACCTTGGTACAATTTCGCCTCTTTGTTTATATCGCCCCAAATGCGAAAATTAAACACAGATGTAGACTTACCCCCTGTTTCCAAACGTAATTGTTCGCGAAGATCCGTATAAGTTTTCTTGTCCGTTGCTGAGAGTGCCTTGAATTCGTCTGTTTTAATATAGTCCTCGACTTTCTGCAAGGTCGCTTTGGCAACATCTTTAAGAATATTGCCCACTCCTTGAAATGTTGCACTCCAGTCAATGCCCATCGACAACGATTTGGCATTGGCGTTCGATATTTGCGAAGCTTGTTCTCTCTGCAATGCAGCGATGCGCCAACGTTTGGTTTCTTCGCTATCACCGCTGTCTTGCACATCTTTGATTTTCTGTGCATATAATGCAGCAATAGCGTATTTCTGTTCTTGCAACGTCCCGTACTGCTGAAGATAGTCCGACATTGCTTGCAGTTCCACACTAAGGGTTTCTCGTTCAAGTTCAATGCGTGACTTTTGCCGACTTTTCTCATTGTTTTCATCAGCCTTTTTCAAGGCGGCGCGTTGCTCATCAGTCAACCCATCAGCACCTACAGAATTGCCCGCTTTCTTGTTCTCGGCAATCCAGTCACGACGTTGTTTCTGAATCGTTTCTTTGCGCTTCTTATACTCATCTTCAATCTCGCGCAGACGTTTCTCGCTGCCTTCGTGCATAATAGCCGTTTCATCGGCTTCGTTCTGCGTTTGCAACGTAATTAATTCTTCGTTGAGTTTCCGCTGTGCCTGTTCGCGCTTTGCAGCTTCTCTTTCTCGTTCCGCCGCTTCATTTCGATGAGTCTTGCCACCCTTATTTATCTTAGTCTTAGTCCTATTATACTCTTTTTCAGCATCATCAAGAGCAGCTTTCAAGTCATCACGCTGCTTTGCGAATTGTGCCTCCGTGAGTGAGTTTGACTTATTCGCAATGAAATCATTGTATTTCTTAAGGGCAGCTTCGTAGTTCTTCTTCGCATCGGCGACATATTTATCACTTGACGCGCGAGGCGCACTGCGTTCGTTTTGTTCGCGTACAAGCGAGTTTATTTGCGCCTCGATTTCTGATTGAGAGAAATAGCCACGCAAAGCCTGTGGACCCGAAATGAAGTGTCCGACTTTTCTGCCGTTCACCTTCATATCGTTCAGTAGTTTTTTTCGCTGTGCGATAGCAGTCTTCAGTTCATTGTTGCTGACACCAGATAAGTCGTTTAGATATTCAGCAGCGTTATGCTTTTCCTTTGAGCGGCTTAATTGCTGAAATCTTGTTCTAAGACTTTTTAGTTCCGCCTTCTCTCCTGGTGTCAGCATTGTAGAGTAAGGCTTATTCAACTTTTCGAGTTCCGCGATACGCTTATTAACTTTGGCGGCTTCGGTGGCTACGTTCTTAATACTGTTTTTCCCGTCGAGTGCAGCGATTTCCGCCTTGATTGTCTTGATGTTTTTCAGAACATCGTATTCAGTTCTGTATTTCTTGAAGATTTGCGGATAATACTGCTCGAGCGCAAACAACGCATCACGGCGCGCTGTCGTGCTTGTCGCTTCATCGCTGGCAATCTGGGTCAACTCCTCGATTTTCTGCCGATGTTCTTCTTCTTTCTCTATTACTTTCTGCTTCTCCTCATCATATTTCTCTGTCGCCTCTTGTACAAGTTCGGCTTCTGTTTTCATCGACGCTAAAGCAGCGACGACACCAGCAATAGCCGTTGCTACAAGCACGTATGGATTGCTCAACATTGTCGCGTTGAGAAGTTTCTGCGCACGCTCGACAAGAACCAACCAATTGTAATGGATTGCTTCTGCCGCTGTTGCCCATCCTTGTGCAGCAGCCGCTGTCATAACCGCCGTCTTGTACGCTCCGTATGTGGCGACAAGTCCGAGCAACATCCGCCCGAATTGCTCATAATGCTCAACAACATACGATACCCCCGATAAGGTAGTGTTGATGATACCTTCGGATTGTTGACCAAGTTTGTTAAACATAACATCGATAGCATCCTCAATGTTGCTTATCTGTCCTGTAATGGTTTTAGACTGCTCATCCATCAATCCGCCAAAGCGAGAGCCAGCGGATGTCATATTGTTGAACGCTTGCTGAAATACATCTGACGTGACGCGCCCAGCCGTTACCATATCACCAAGTTTGTCGGTCGTCGTACCGAGAACCTTTGCAAGTTCCTCGGCAATCGGAATGCCTCGCCCTTGGAATTGACGCAAGTCTTGCGTAAACATTCGCCCTTGCGTCATCGTCGTGCCGTAGAGGTACACCAAATCACTCAAAGGAATAGACAGACCAGCAGCGACATCACCGCAACGCACCAAAGTATCGTTGACATCTTCAGCCGCGATTCCATAGGCGAGCAACTGCTTGGCGCCCTGTGCCACGCCCTGCAAGTCAAACGGAGTGGTGGCGGCTGTCCGCACTAATTGCGACATCAGAGCATCAGCTTTCTCCGCACTGCCGAGCATCGTTCGGAATGCGACGTCGAGTTGTTGAAACTCTCCGCGTATCTTGACAAGATTTTGCACAAGTTCTTTCGCGCCGAAAGCCAAGCCCATAGACGCAGCAAGTTTACCTAACCTATCAGCGAATTTATCCAAGCCTGTTCCCGACTCTTCCGCAACCTTTGCCGTTCTGCGCATTTCGCTCTGTATCTCGGCAAGCTTTCGCATCACTTGCTGATTATTGACGCTTATCGTGAAATTCAATTCTGCCATTTCTACCCTCCGAATAATCGGCGAATCAACGCAGCATTCTGCGGATCATCACCATCCAACACTTGGCAATCGCCATTCTGTACACCCAGTTTCCGCATTTCATCATCATTGAGATAAGCGGTATTCAACGCATCGGCAATCAGCATTTGCAAATTCGCATAAGAGATACCCCAGACGACATACTGCATTGTCCAGCCATATCGCTGACAAGCGTAATCAATCAACGAGCCGTAGACGCTACGACCGCCGAACGAAACAGTCTTTGATGTTTTTTTCTGCATCGCAGTGATACGCTCACGCATCACTCGCTCAACGTCAAGACCGATATGTTTTGCAAACATCTCTACGTCTGTCCATCCAAGTGTCAGCATATAGACACTTGCGAGCTGTTCGACATCAAGTGTCGCAAACTCTTTTGTTCGGTTCTCAATAAGCGTAGCATCAAACAAATCATACCGCCGACGGAAACTATACAACGCAAGGATGCGGCACACATCATCTTTGTGCGTGCTGCACACTTTAAGCATCTCTGCGAAAACATTGACCTTAAGATTCTCTGTGCTGAAACCAAGCGATTGTGTGATTGGCGCGACGAGATATGTCACACCGAGAGATGGCGGATAAAGGCAGTACCTTTTGCCGTCAATGTCAAAGGTTATCGGACGTTCGATAATCGTATCGATCATCTGTGCTTCTATGTCTTTCCGCTCATTCATATAGTGCCCGATGTCGGATTCGAACCGACAATGCCACCTTCACAGGCGCGCTTTGCCAATAGCCAATCGGGCGGCGCGGTAAAATCTATGGAAAACCCGCGCCCAACATTACCTAACTCAACTTAACTAATCACTTAACTTGTATTGTTATGAGAAAAAACCAATCTTATGCGTCTGCACCAACCTCGATTTTATCCTCCGCCCCTGTCGTGTCGGATGGGTCAATCTCAATTTTGCTAATCGTGCCTGCTGGCTGTTCGGTGACAATCACCGTACCCCAATAGATTTGCTTGTGTTTCGCGTCTTGCTTCAAAGCGTCGAACGTGTAGTTCCACACACCGCCATCAGCGGTTGTGAATGTGTCCTCTACAGACGCAGCCGATTTCAAAAACGCAAAACCTTGCGAGGCTGGATTCTCTGGTTGAAGCACAACGGCATATTGACCGCCAATGACACCATCATCAGCGATAATAGGCATCGCACGACCTTCAACCGCACGGATGTTCAATGCAAGCGCGTATGTGTTGCGATTGTATTTCACATCCTCATTCTCGCCACCTTCAATTTTGGCTTCGTTCTTGTCGCCTTTGGTGGTTGATAATTGGGTAGAACCTTCAACAGGAGTCGGCAACTCAATCCAAGAGCCGCCCCCTCCAAGCTTCTTGACAAAAATTCGGGGCTTACCCCACGCTAATACTGCCATATCTGTTACTCGTTATAATTCTGGAAAAAAAGTCTATTATTAATCATCTGTTCGTTTCTGCCGTCTACGGCGTACACTCTTTGCGAGTCCATCTTCCACCGCCAACCGCTACCGAAACGCAAGCCCAAAACATCATCAGACAATCGACAAAGTTCCCGTAGGCGCGCATCGTCGGATTCATACGCGGTACGTCGCCTAAGGTCGGGAACGTATATATTGACATTGATATATGCCTCTTGAAACTCTCCGTTTTGATTCGCCAAAACTGAAATGCACAAGTCTTCGGTATTGGACTCGCCTGGGCGTCTACCTTTGTAGCACTTGCCATTGATGTTTTCGGCAAGAGGCGAAGACTTGACATAAGTCCAAACCAAATCCATAATCTCAATGTCTGTTTTCATCTCTTAATCTTCGATATTTGTGCTTCAAGTTGCGCCATCACTTTTGGTGTTTCCGCTCTTGCCCACAGCTCTGTATTTGCAAGAACATCCTTCGAGTCAATGGCTTCCACATACGACGCATAGTTCATTCCAGCGACAACTATCAATGCCCACTTCTTTCGGATTCCGCTTGCGACTTTAGTAGCATAGCTCTTGCCGTCAGTCGCACCTTCTGCGCCGTTCCCCACTACAGCAAAATCGGATATTGATATGACATTACCATTGTGTACCACCGCATAGCCGATTGACGAGCGAAGATTGCCAGTTTGGTCGCACCAGCTTTGCTCTGCCAACCTTTCGCGAATCTTCGCAACGCACATCTCGCCAAGCCTTGACAGAGCGTTGAATATCACTCTATCAACACGTTCTGCGATTCTCTGCGCTTCATCATTAATACCTTGCATTTGTACAGAAATAGGCATTGTCATTCAATTTATCCAAGCCAAAGTTTGTATTGAAGATTGTACGGAACGAACCCCTTGACTTCAAGTTCGAAAACTTTGCCGTAACGTGTAAGCCGCACTCGTTCCCCCACCTCAAACCATCTCACTCTCGGAGGCAGAAAAGCGGTGAACGTATACTTCCGCGTTACTCCATCTTCGAACAATCGCTCTTGTGGCTGTCCGTTCGCATCGGCAAGACACTCGGTTTTGTTATCATCGAGATATGTTTCGCCTTCGTGATAGTCACCAAGCTCATCCTCATATCCATCAGATGTGATGTATCGTTGTATATAGCCGTTTGTTCTCATCTCACCACATATCAGAGCCGTTATCAATTGTCGTTGCGTCATCACCGAGAAATTCAGAAGCATCCAAGCCGCCTTGACTGCACCACCAAGCAATGTTTCTTCGCACTGCCGCTAAATCTGTCGCAGCTGAAATTCCGTTCTCGCTGCGGCTTGTTTCTACCCAGCCACGAACAATACCTATGGCTGCTCGCAAAATCTCAACATCTTGCGGCATTGCCGTTGCTTCAGAATCCAAGCCAGCGTTTACAAGTGCGAGTGTAGCGGCGTCGGTATCAACATAACAGGTGTTGCAAATCAACTTGCATTGCGCCTTGAGTGCTTCCAAATTAGTCATATCAATAATCCGTTTTGAGGGTGTAGATATTATCCATCTCGGTAATCACTGGGAGCGAAAGGCTCTCAGCTTTCGTAAACTCACCCTTGTTTGCACCCTTGGTTTCGCCCACGTGCCATTTAGAAACGCGGATGCGCCCGTAGTCAGAATACGACACATCGCTCTCTGGATTAAGTTCGTTATCCGAAAGAGCGTTTTTAACAACACCGAGCTTGCCAGCTGGGATAAAGACGATGTTCTTCGCGTTGAACGGATTAACAGATGTGATCTTGCCATTGTCTTGAACGCGCACCTGTCTACGGATCTTCTCAAACTGCGGATAGCCGTTTGCTTCAAGGTAAGCGTTGATGTCGGATAACTGCACAAGCTTTGAACCTTTGTCAGTACCCCAAATCATCTGCTTCATCTTCTTTGTGCGGCACATATAGGCAATCACACTCGGAGCGGCGAGAACCTTGCCAAGAACAGTCTTGTCGTCAGCAGCGTCAAGTATTGCTTGAATATCCTCCATGCAATCTACAGAGTCAATGTTTGCCTCCGTCCATTTCTTTTTCGCTTGCGCAATATTGCTTGCAGGCTGATTGTAGTCGATTGCACCACGAACACCGCCTTCGGGGTTGTTCTTATTGTCGAACGTGAATTTGCCTTCATTTGACAGCGCGCCAAGGAATATCATATCCAAGCGTGCTTCAACACCATTGACAACGGTCGACACATCGCCCCACATCAAGTCGATAAGTTTCTGCTTCTTGACACTATCAGAAAGTGCCTTTGTGTCCATGATCTCGAGAATCTTGCGATAATCTTGCATAGACATCGGGCGAGTGATAGCGTGGTTCAACACACGCTCTTTAATGGTGTCAAGTCCGTTTGAACCAATGATTGGCTCTTTAGAGTTGTCACCAATCGTGGCTGCTGCAATAGTCACATTATACTTGCCAATGATCTCCTCAAAGTCAAGCCCAATAGTCGGAGTGTCCCAGTCAAGGTAACTGCGATATATAACTTTGTCGAACAACTGCTTGTTCAGTTCAGACGCTTTATCAATTCGTGTCTGAATGTTCCTTGTCAGTTCTCCGAAAATAGATGAAAAAACTTGATTAGCCATATCTTACCTCCTTCCTATTGTTTAATGAATAAAATGTTGTGATTCGTCTTCAAGAACGCACCGCCATCAAGCCAATCGGCTGGGAATTGCGGACAAACGTCCTTCAATGCAACCGCTGAATAAGCGACATCAAGTGTCGTCATTCCTACTGCACGAGAAGTGTAGTCAGCGCCAAGAATTGTATTCGCCTCGTGCGCTTGCGAATAAGTCGTCTCGCTATCACCTGTGTCTTTGACTGCCTCGACAAGGTAATCACCCTTGGCAAGTGTTGCCAAAGCTGCGGAAAATTCTACAACATCGTAATCTGGGTTTGAGCGGTCGACACTCTTGACAGTTACAGCAGCGTCTTTCTTGCCGATTTTCATCACAGTGTCGCCTGCGTAGAAATGATTGTTCTTCGTAACGCGAGGCTTTGTCGTTGTGCCTCCGTCAACAACTCTGCCGACCTTGACAATCGTAGCAGTCATTGTATCGAAGTCAGCGCACACAAGCGCGCCACGAGGGATGACATCGCCAACTGGAATCGATTGACTGCAATTGAAGCCGCCTGGAAGCATACGAACCTCCGTGCGCCAAAACGCATCAAGATTACCAGCATAAGACGTTTTCTTAAATTCAATAGCCATAAAGAATTTGTTTTAAAGGTTATAAATCGGGCAGCTTTTTCGCCCACGCTTCGGCGTCGTCCATAGCCGCCTGTTCGGACGATGACGTAATGCTCGTCTCAGTTGACGGCATTAGTTTGTTGGTGATAAGATCCTGCTTGTATTCCGTCAATTCTTTTTCAACATCAGCGTCATCCGCTATTGCGAAACGCTTCATCAGAAAATCGGGAATGCCCAATCTTTTCGCCGTTGCTGTGATGTTTGCCGAACGTTCAGCCTTCTGCTTCTCCGCTTTTAAATTCTCATTCTCGGCTTCAAGCGCTGTGAGTTTTTTGTCGGTTTCCGCCTTGAATTTCTTGAACCACTCTGGTTGGTCATCATCAGCTTTTTTGGATACGCCGTCGTCGCCATCACTATTGTTGGTAGACTTCTTCTTTGCATCCTGTTTCTGCGCCTTGCGTGTCACTTCTGCTTGCATCAAGCGAGCATAAGGGACTGCCGAATTCGCCTTCTCTTCGAGTTCTTCATCAGAAGCCTCGTCACTAACGCCCTCGCTTATTGTTTCAGCAATATCTTCGATGGCTTTCTTTGTCAATCCAAAATCCTTACATTTGTCTTGGAGCAATTCTAATAGTTTCTTATTCATAATATCACGCGTAAAAATTATTCGTTTACCTCGCGACAAATATAAAAATAAACCGCTTAAAAAGCGGTGTTTACCAAACAAAAAATCGTTGTTTTTCAAACAAACTTCAAAAAAGTTTGCCAAACTCGGCATTTTGTTTGCTAAACATTTGCACGTTACAAATATCGTTTGTATATTTGCAGTGTAAAAAGAAAGTATTAAACACACCGCTTAATGAGCGGTCGAGAAAGATTATTAATTATTAAACTTATAGAAATGAAAGATTATCAATTATTAGACTTCAATGAGTCGATGAACGTTGTAATCAGCAACAATGCAACCGAGTACAAACCAATCGTAATCCGCTACGGAATTATGTACGACCCAGCGGATGGATTTCGCCCAATCAACGCACCAGCGAAAACAAAGAAACTTAGCGACACTGTGGCAGCAGAAGCACAAACAATGATTGATAATGCTCGGAAATCGTGGAAACCATCAGTAAAACAAGAATCAGCAAAGCCAGCAATGACCGAAACTACTGATAATGTTTCAACATCAACCACACCACAAACATCACTCAGTGTATCTATTGCGGAAGCAATGGCTAAACTATCAGTGGATGCGATGATTCAATTCGCAAAACCACAAATTGATAAATACATCTCTGACACATACGGTGCCTTGCCTAAAATCATCGAAGTCAAATCCGATAACGGCAAGAACAAAGTTACAGGAGCGACACACAAAGAATTTGAAACAATTCTGAAACTTGTAAACGCAGACATTCCTGTTTTCTTGACAGGCCCAGCGGGATGCGGAAAGAATGTCATCTGCAAACAAGTTGCGGAAGCTCTCGGCAAAGAGTTTTATTTTTCAAACGCAGTCACGCAAGAATACAAAATTACGGGCTTTATTGACGCAAACGGAACATTCCACGAAACGCAGTTTTACAAAGCATTTACCCAAGGTGGGATATTTATGCTTGACGAGATTGATGCTTCAGTACCAGAAGTTCTTGTGATTCTTAACGCTGCAATCGCAAACCGATATTTCGACTTTCCTAACGGACGAGTGCAAGCGCACAAGGATTTCAGAATCGTCGCTGCTGGTAATACGTTCGGAACAGGAGCAGATGCAGAATACACAGGACGCTACCAGCTTGACGCATCAAGCCTTGACCGCTTTGCAATCGTCGAGATTGACTATGACACGAATATTGAAATGGCAATCGCTCGTGGAGCGGTAGATATTGTGGATTTTGTACACGCGTTCCGCAAGGCAGTCAAGGCTGCGGATATGCGCTATACGGTTTCTTACAGAGCGATTGAGCGACTTGCAAGCCTTAGAAGCGTCTTCGATGTGAAAAAAGCAATATCACTTGCGATTGTCCGAGGGATGGCGATTGACGATTTGCGAATCATCGCAAAAAACATCAAAGATGATGAAGATAACGAATATGTAATGACCCTTAAATATAAATTGGCTAAATAATCACGACTATGGCAAAGAATATTGAAATCGAGAAATTCGCAACAATCGATGCTTTTGTAAAATCTTTGAACACTCGGGAATTAAATCCAGCATTCAAAAACAAGGGAGAAGTATCAAGCAAAATCAAAGGGAATAAAGATTTCTATAAGACCGACACATACGAAGAGAGCGAAGAATTACTAACTGGCGGATATAGAGAAGGGCTGTCTGTAATACAGAGTGAGAAACGTGTGAACAATTATGGTTCTATTAAACGGAACATTCCATCGGTTGACGTTGTGGGTTTTGCCCCACACGTTCCGAATGCGATTGCGGGCATTCCACAGTCAATGGTATCTGTCAAGGCGCGTAATCAGAAATCCAAAATTGTGAACATCATCTATAACAACAGCGCGAGCTGCTCTGTAACGACAAGTCAACTCGCCGTTGCTGGAAGGCACGTTCTTGATGTCGTAGCAATTCTCGAACGTCAAGGCTATAGGGTTAATGTTGATATTTTAACAACGGCTTGCACTGCTACACAAGTAGCGATGTGTTTCGTTCGCGTCAAGGACGCTTTGCGGATAATCAATCCACTTAAGCTCGCATACATTCTTGTGCATCCATCATTTTTCCGTAGACAAGGATTTCGTTGGATTGAAACCTGTCCCAAGATTACAGACGAAACATTTTCCGACGGCTATGGCTATCCGTTGATATGGCTGGCGAATAAAAAGAACGAGTCTGAAAGAGAATGGATGAAGCGGCACGGACTTCTCCCCGATGGCGTTTTCTTCACTTGCTACAATGAAGCGGTTCAGAATAACGCTGAAGAGCTGATAGATATTATGGGTTTGGGCAAAAAGAAGTAAGTTTAACTACAAAGATAGGCGAATGGAAATATTTGTCTATCTTTGTCATCGATAAATCAACGCTGTATGGAGAGAATCAAACTGGCGAAAGAAGAGAAGGAGGCTTTACGGATTCTGCACGAGGGCAAAATCAATATGACAACCGACCCTCAGCGAATCGGCAGTCTGTCCTATGGATTTGAAGCGCTTGAACGGCTTGGTCTTGCTCGGTGCGCGTGGTCTGAGGGACACGTAATCGAGGATGTCGCAATTACAAGCAAAGGGAGACGGTATGTTGACCATAATCCCAAATTGCGGAACCCTGTTGATTGGCAGAAAATCCTCGCAGTCGCATCGGTCATATCTGTTATCATAGCGGCTCTTGCATTATTCATCGCCTGCTCGCTAATTAAGCAATAACAATGACACTGAACGTAATTTTTAAATAACAGCAGATATGGATAAAACATTATTACAAACGGGTATATAGATATTTTTCCGAAAATATTGTATTTTTGTAGAGACAAGTGAGGATTAAACAAGAAGCCTATTTATGAAATATTTTGCCGACTATATGAACGAGTCTATTTACGCAATAGACGAAAACACTGGTGACGGAGTAATGGTTAATGCAAGAGGCAGACACGAAATGCATACTGATTCCATCCCATGGGAAGAAGAAGAAAACGATACATTTTGGGAAGTTGAACCTATGAGCAAAGCCGAATTTGAATCTTTTGGCATAACATGGACCTGGGCGGCTGCACCATTACCAGAGGAGGAACAAACACACTCTTGGCGCAATTACAAGCAGGTTATTTATTGAAGTGCGAATAATATTCTTCCGACCTCTTTCTCAACGCAATACCTTTTGCAGATTGTTGTTCTTCTTTAGACATCACTCGCCATTCTTCATAGTATTTATGCCCTAAGCCGCCTTCAATACCCGTTTCTCGATGAATCTTATTCCATAGTTTTTCTCCCAATATAGCTTTTGCGTTTTCTGGGAGCTCTTTGGCGTAAATCATTTTTGCAGTATTAACTTGAATTTCTGCAACAAGCCCATTGTTTGTCTTAATATTTACAATGTTGCCGACATAGCCCAATATGGTTTTTTGTGGTTTATACTTGTAAAAAGATTCCTGCGCCTTTAATTCATTTATAACATATTTTAATTGCCTTGTATCGACAATTATCGTTGTTCTTACACAGTCTGTTAAGTTCTCTGGCATAAAAGAGTCATCCTTAATACGCCTCGACAAGACTTTTCGCTTAATAGATGCCTCGCTTTTGTAATTTATCGGCGTACAGATTGCATTATGTCCAGAGGCAATGCTCTCCGCCAATCCTTGCACTTCGCCACCACTTGACCGAGCCTTAATTACGACATCCTCAATTGCCTTTTCGAGAGATTTTTCCGCATCTGTCTTCTCTCGCTTGATTTTTGTGTACTTTGGATTATCTTTCACCCAGTACGGCAACGACTGCGCTTCGGAAACTCTCTTCTTGTTCTTCATCCACCAATCTTGAAAATACTTGTTTGGCTCCCGAATCACGCTCTTACTTTCGGGTATAGGCTCATCATTAAGGATAGCCTCCTGTATTTTGTCAAACTCTTTTTCATCTGCAAGTATCGGCACGACATAGCAACGGCACTGCGGATGCCAGCCCTTGAATACAAAATCTTTCGGGTATACTCCTCGACTGCCTTTCTCGCCACGTTTTGCCGACAAATCATTGCAAATATCTGGCTCTGGATGATTGTCGGATAGCACGACACGATAGCCGATGACGAAATCAAGTTGTCGCCATCGCTCTTGATCCGCAGAGCGATATGCCATATTTGTTTCTGTGCGCGCCAAACGCATAGCGTTTTTGTATGACGAACGATACACACCGCGACCGAAAGAATAGTCTTTAAGGTTCACCGTCTGCCATGACACATTGCCCGTCACAGCGTCAACAACCTTGCGTTTCCACACGCGCCCATAAACAGGCTCTTTTCCGACAACGTTGCCGTCAGCATCAAAGATGTCTTGTTCGCCCGTCTTGACACGAAACCGACGAAACATCATATCTGGGCGCTGAAGATACTTGCGCACCTCTCGCGACACCGTAGCGGCGCTCTTGCCTTCGCCCATCGCTACGGATAAAGCCATCTCCATCTCGGTTTTGAAATCACCAACGTATTTCCACACACGCTGCGACAGATTCAATCCACCATACTCAGACTTGCGCTTAAAGAACATATCCACGCTTTCTTTGTTCCGCGCGAAATACCGCGCATAGTGATTATCCTCTTTGACTTTTTTACCGAAGATTGACGTAATCAGCGCATCGCAAGATTTGTTCGCATTTTCCCACTCTGCAATGACGCCGCCCTTGATTTCGTTGTATACACCGCTATACAACGCTCGGAGAATAGTGTTTGCTTGTTCACTCAATCTTTTGCTGTCGGAAAACGAGAATGCCGCAGACACTCCGTTGGACGCCTTCATCGCAGAAAGCTTCAGCAGCTCGTCGGTAGCGGTAGCGTAAAGCCGTCGCACATTGTCGGCATAATGCTCCGTGCGAGAGAAAAGCATTTTAGCGGCTTTATCATAATCAATCTTTTTTTTAAGCATAGTTACTTATGTTTGAACATTTCGCAGCCGTGAGCGTAAAGGAAACGGCTGAATTGACGCAATCTGCAATCGCACAATATTGGCTTGCCAAGGTAATCCGCATTGTGCGGATTGTAAGAGTGTACACAATCCGCACAATCGGGAAGCCGTCGTTTTATTGTCGGCATCTTACTCCGCACCGCCATATACATCCTCTTTGTTCTGATTCAACCCAAACAAGTCGCGTTGATTCTGCGATGCTTGTTCCTCCTCGTGGGCGAGTCGCTCGAGTTCTTGCTTGTGATCCTTGACGAGTGGGTTCAATTCAACCGCACCTTCAGCGGACAGGATTGCAGCATCACGCGCTTTGGCAATATTATCTATTGTTTCAGTGATATTCTCACCGAACGGCTCTTGAAATTCGTGCTGAATCACGCAACGTTGACACTCCTCGCGCAAAGAAATGTCAAGCACATTGCCTATGATAGCCAGTATCAGATTACTTGTTCGGTCGAGCAATTCGTCGTGCTGTTCCTTATGTCGGTTCGCCTTAATATCAGCAAGCAGCATCATCTGTTTCAATGCTTTTCCGCTGATGTTTGACAAACTTTTCATATTGTCAAACTCAATATTAGGCGTGAATGTCTTGGATAATATATGCTTTTGAAGCCAATCGATTTCGGCTTTCTTACTTTCGGGCGCGCTATCCCACGTCAGATACTTTGCATATTTAGACACATCATCAACATTGTTTCCACGGATACGCAACGTCTTGTTTTCATCGCCTTTATCGGGCATTGATTTGATAATATCTTCGTGGATTAGGAACATTGGGTCAGAGAAATAATCGTTCGTGTCCGCTGTTCTCGAGCCGATATACTCTTCGCGCCCTATCAACAGCTCTACACCACTCCATTCTTTTTCTTGCTGAAACAAAATTACAGGAATCTTGCCTACAAGGTTTTCTTCGGGCGTCACCTCCCAACCGCTGCTTGTTTGCTTGCAACGATATATCACACTCGGCGTGTAGATGTCGAAATGATACACCGATGTTTCGCTTGTTTCCTTGACATAATAGCCCCACGCAAACGACACGAGATTTTCATAAATATCCCAACGCGAATATATCTCATCACCCTTCGAGCGAGCAAGTACACGAATTTGAACATCGGGCTTGCCATCTTCGTTACGGAATACGTGAAACAGCATTGCCGACTGCGTTTCCGCACCAGCCAACCGCTTGCATTGTCGAATCTTGGAATTGAACCTCGTAGACTTGATTATATCGCCAAATTTCTCAAAAGCATTATCGGTATTGTCTGACTGCTGAAGCCACTTAACAGGCTGCCCATAGATAAACACTACCGAAATCTCATTAATGTACTGGGGGTAATTCAATGGCAGCTTCCATCGCTTGATTGTCGACTTGCGCTGCCCAAGCTTGTTCCGAACAATCTTATCTTCACGATGCATAATCTCGTGAGTGAGCGGATTGTACTCGCGCATCGCTTCGTTCGTTTCTTGCTCGTAGCTACGAAACAGTGTTTTGACGCGCGAAATATCCCGCGCCTTGATTAAATCCTCAAACTCTTGATTGCGACCGACGGCAGCGTTGATATAATTGACTGCTGTCTGAAAAAAATCTCCTATCATCTCTTCTTTTTGTTTTTGAATTTTGTTTTTATTATCGAAGCATCTTGCCTATATCGGCAATAAATCATCCACGCTCACATCATCAGACAGCTCTATGTCCGCATTATCGCTAAAGTAATTAATCGCATAGCCCAGTAAGTCCACATATTCATCGTGGGCTTTAGCAGGGAAACCGCAAATCTCATCTATAAACTCATCATTCCATTCGCCCTCGACAATATAGACACGCCCACACTCGACCTTTGGAGCTACTGCATGAAGTCGCACGTCCTTTGGATCTTTGGGTGTGGGTGTATATGTCACGTTTAGGCTTGTTGAAACTTCGAGCTGCTGTACTACCGATTTGCCATTTGCCTTTGGCTCAACTCGTAACGTACTTTGTGCGCTGTCATAGTCATTGGCATATAGATAATCGGGAAGAAACTTCAATAGGTCGGGGAATGATTTCCACACCTTTTTAGCACATGCAACATAGATGTTGTTCTTAATTTGGCAAGCTCCGATAATTCCCGATGGGTCATTGTCGGTTTTCTTCTTCTTTTCGTCATAGGCGGTATCAAGAAAGAAGTGCATGGTCTCACGAAAGCGCAAAGCTCTGAAATCTGTAAACGATATCTTTCTGAACCAATTCTCCTTGATGATATTACCGCCATCTGCTGTGGGCGTCTGCATATACTGCCCAGCATAACCTCTGCTACCTAAGTCTGTTTTGGCTTCATTCAGAACGTTTCTATTAAGTCTCCGTGCGTCTAAAAGTCCATCAACATAGTTTGCACGGAGTGAAGAGGGCTTCACATCGTCACAGTCTTCTGCTGGTAGGCAGATGTGTCTGATATTGTCGCTTTTCTTTTTCAATAAGTAACCTGTAACATCGTCTTCGTGTAATCGCTGCATGATGGTCACAACGGGCGTGTTGGCTTTGTCTACCTTACGGCTTGAAAGCGTCTTTGTGTGCTCGTTGGCTTGCACTCGCATTAACTCTGACTCTGCCTGCTTGGGGTTCACGGGGTCGTCATTGATGATAACGTGGGCATGAAAACCCGTAATGGTTGCGCCTGTAGAAGTGGCGTAACGATATCCCGTCTCCGTGTTTTCGTAGTTCTGTTTTCCCGATTTGTCCTTTCGGATTTGTATGTTCGGGAAAAGTATCTGAAACTTGTCAGATAGAATGATGTCCTTTGATTTGGTAGCGTGTTCAATGGAAAGACCACCCGAATAAGAGTTTGTGATTATTCGGATGGTCGGGTCTTGCGTCCACAACCACACGGGCCACATAATGGTTACGATGGTTGATTTGGTTGTGCCTGGCGGAATGTTCACGATAAGATCATACGGCTTTGGCTCTCTGCGCACAATAGACACAGAGAGCTTCTGCAATTCCTCACACAAGAACGGAATGTGCCAATTAAAGACTGGCGTTTCCCTGATGATTACATCCCAAAATGTCTTCACAAAGAAAAAGAAGTCTTTACGGCACTGCTCCGCTACGACTTGTAGAGCGAGTTTCGTATAATCTAATCGTTGGATCATTCTTCTTTCTTGTTGATAATATCAAGTCCGATACCGAGCAACACTTCACGCTGCTCGTCTGTCAGCTTGGAAAGGTCTATTTCAGAACTCTTGATTAAATCCTTGCCGTCCTTTCCCGTAATTTCGCTGCGCTCTGTATAGCCACGGTCTTTCATCTGCGTTTTTGCATAGAAGATTATCATCGTGGTATCACCCTCTTTCATTTTCTTCAAGATAAGGCTTTCGGCAAAGTCCTTTTGCAGTTCCTTCACATCGTCAGCCTTTTCTTTGAAGTCTGGGTCTTCTCGATAGTATCGGTAATATGTCATTCGTGATACGTTGCACGCACGACAAGCTGATGCCACGATGCCGCTGTTCTTGGAAAGCGCATTGAGAAGGTCTTCCTTTTCACGGGCGACCCTCTCGTCAATATTCTGTGTGTCACGTTCTGCCATACTTTTTATTTTTGTCTTTGTTTTGAATATCACGATACAAATCACCGACAAGAACACGATATGAACGTTTCTTCGGGTCTCCTGCAAGCAACACCTGATACATCTTCTGATAGGTCTTGACCGATGTCGCTTCTGTGCATCGAGCGTAAACTTTCTTGGCTACTTCATAGCCTGGATAGTCGTCAGGGTTTTGCGCCGCCTTTTTCATCGCGTCGATGAACATCTGCTTATAGTCATTACCTTTCTCCAAATCAAATTTGTTGTCCTGCTTGGATGAGCGGAACATATCTGTATCGTGATAGAGCATAACAAGGTCTGCGTTTGGCTCTCGTCTCAGTATTCGCTGATACAAGTCTGGGTAGAACTCCAAAACCTTAGGCAGACTCTTGATAGTGTCGATAGAGAAGAATTGCGATATACGGAGCTTGTTAAGTGCTACGCCTACTTTGTATAGGTAGATGTAGGTAATAGGAATTTGAAGCCCCGTACGCTGAATATAGAGCCAAATGTCTTGGTCTCGCCAATCGTATATCGGGTAGATGAATGTTGATTTCGTTATTGAAGAAATTGCACTTCTACGTTGCAGACTTTCAGCCATTCGCAATCCTACCATTTGCGGAATATCTTTGAAGATTTTCTCTCCGAAGACTTGGTAGCTCATTCCCATTCTGAAAGAAGTGTGGTTGCGGATTGCGAACTTTGGCATAGGTCTAACCCATACACTTTCCTGCCCGGGCTCCCAGCAAATAAAGCTCTCGTCATTGGCTAACTTGTTGCAGCAATTATAGTGCTTGATTGGCAAACAGAACCAATAGAACTTTGCACCGAGAGACATAAACTTGCTGCGCCATTCAAGAACGATTTTCTCAACATCTGGGTAGATTGCTTCTTCATCAAAGAATGTAACCATGAGACGAGAGAACGATATGCCGTATTTCTGCATCGTCTTGATAACGATATCAGCCATACAGATACTGTCCTTTCCTCCAGAGAATGACATTGAGACCGTCTTGTTGTTATGAAACGCTTCAAGAACTCTGCGCTCTGCCGCTTCCACAACATTGCATTTTAAGTCTTTGATATACATAAGCGTCCCTCCTTATCCTCGTCTTATGACTTGTGCCTTGCTGAACTTTTGGTCTCCACGGGAAGTAACCAACTTCAAGAATGTTTCTCTGTCAATCTTGGATAGTCTGAAAATCTCCTCACGGCTCATGCCTAACTTCTTAGAAATTTCATCCACCTGCAAACCTTCATCGAGCAGCTTCTTTACGATATGCTCCATAGGTTCAAGCAAGTGTGTACCACGTGCGCGGTTGAAAGTCACGGTGCCTGCCATATCGTCCGCTGCCGTAAACATGGAAGGTGCCCATACCCACGTTGCTGCCATCGAAAAGGCTGTTAGTAACCATGGGGCAGAATGTCCTGCCGCCAAAAATTCTGCTTTAGTCTGTGTTCTCTTTCTCAGACAAAGCACGATGGCACTCATCACAACAAAGAAAAGTGCGATGAGTGCCCATCCGTCAAACTGTGTCAAAATCTTCATATAAAAATTTTTTTTGATGTAACATTTGTTTTACCTTTTGCAAAGATATTTATACTCCGCCTAATAAGCGTACATTTGCGCCAAAAAATGGGTATTTCACCCCAAATAAGCTGTAACGGTCTTGATAAACTGCTCCAAACTGCGCACGATAACGTACTTGTTCCCACACGCTGATGCTATTTTCTCCCACTCCTTCTGTCTTTCAGACTGTTTGCCCGTTGCAGTCTTGAACTCGATACAGAGTGAGCCATACCCTCTTCTTGATACAAGCAATATCATATCCGCAACTCCTGGTGTCACACCTTCTGCTCTCATAATGCTTGCTTCAAACTTTCCACGCTGCCCCCCATTAGGCACAGCGAACATAAGCGGTGCAAACTGACGGTATTGGTAATCAAACCATCGTTTGCACGCTATCTGTATTTTACTCTCGATATGTCTCATCAGAATGGCAAATCATCATCTTTTTTATTTTCCTGCTGCTGCGGCGATGTCGGTTTGCTATCAAGCATCTCCAAGTTATCGACACTAATCTCGGTAATCGTTTTCTGCACTCCGTTTTTGTCGGTAAACGCCCGTGTACGCATTTTCCCTTCGACGTACATCCGAGAGCCTTTATGCACATATTTTTCAATAACATCGGCAAGTTTGCCGAACACTACGATGTTGTGCCACTCCGTGCGTTCGGGAATCGTCACTCCATTCTGTGTTGTGTAACTTTTCTCTGTCGTTGCGATGCTGAATGATGCGATTTTCGCATTGTTTTGAGTCGTGGATATTTTCGGCTCTTTACCGACATATCCGATTACTTGCGCTTTGTTTAGCATAGTCTTTTTTTTATTTTATAAATAAATATAATATATTACTTAATATTCACTCCTTTTGCAGAATAGTCGTTATACAGCTCCGTTTTCTCGTTTACTCGTTCGAACCGCTTGCACGCAGGGCGCATCTGTGACGCGTTGTATGAAGGCCACTTGCATCTACCTTTTGCGGCGACCTCATATCTATAGTTTGCGCACACTCCACAGCAACGGAACTTGTCTGCCTGTGCCACGCTGATGCTCTTCAGCTCTCTAATGGCAGCGTCAATGCAAGCCTCCAATGTCGCTCGCTTGCGTTTGTTCACTTCGTTCACCTGTGCTGCCACGCTCTTCTCCTCGATGGCGATGCACGCTTTTTGTATCGCTACGAGGTTGTTGATGCTCGGAGGGGTTATCTTCAGCGGCACTTCCGCACACGCGGCTGCAAGGCGTTCTGTATACTCCTCGGCAAACTCAATCGCCATAAGCGAGAGAAACCGCACCACCTCACTCTGTGCGTTTATGTCGGAATCGTCGACATCATAATTGAGCGAGCGGATAAATTCCTCCACGTTAAGGCGGAGCAACGAGAACACCTTCTTCGTGTCCTCGAAGAAGCGGTATTCCAAGAACTGCATCAATTGCAGTTCCGCCCCGAACATTCCTCCTTTCAATTCTTTTTCGAGGTCACGAATGGCGTTGCCAAGGTCACAACTGACACGCTTGTAGATTAGATTGCCGTCCTTGTCGGTTTTGAAGTTGAAGCACAGATAGCGGAGCCGTTCCGCCTCACGGATCGTGAGCAGTGCGATGAAGAGTGGTTTAAGCACGAGGTTTCTGACCTCGCAAGGTTGGAGCGGTTTTGGTGACAGCTCCGGAGCTACGGCAGTCCGTCTTGCGGTCGCTGCCGTCAGTCTGATAGGGAATAGTATCATTGACATTCGTTGATAAATCGTTCTTGTTGTTTATCGAAAAAAGATTTGTTTATCTCACAGCCTACAAAGTCAAAGCCGAGATTATACGCGGCTATCCTTGACGAGCCACTGCCTAAATGCGTGTCAAGAATCTTGTCGCCTTGCTTTGCAAAGGTCTTAATGAGATATTCGTATAACGCCACAGGTTTCTGCGTTGGGTGTATACGTTTCTGTCTGTAAGAATAACTGAATAGTTTCGCTGGCGCCTTGAACGATGTCCACAAGTATTCGCACGCAGAAAAGTTTTTCCACGGCTGTCGCTTGTCCCACACTATGAAACATCTGCAAGGAGGAAGATTGAAATAATTCCCACCGCAAATTATCTGATTCTTCGACACGCGGAACAACTCCTGGAAATATTCATCCGTAGGCGGAATATCCCATTCCATCGGCATTGTGTTCAACACCCTTATACGCTTCTTGCCTCCCGTAATACCCACGCCACTCGCTTTAAGACCATAAGGAGGATCGACAATGGCTAAATCAAAAGCCTTGTCGGGGAGAGTCCGCATATACTCTATGCAGTCAATGTTGTACGCTATATTCATTGGGAAAAAGAAAGGGAGGAAACCGATGCTTCCTCCCTGTTGTCCTCTGGTGTTAAAGTTTTTTTATCTACAATAGTAGAAATTCTGAATCGATTTTTGTTTAAATCCACAGCCTTTCGGCTGACTCCCTTCGGACACCACAAAGATTGTGCAGAGAGTATCGTAAATACAAAAACTTTAACCCAATTAACAGAGGGAGGTTAATAATGTTAAATAAAATCGTAAATGGCGATATCGCCTTGTGGGTTCTTCTTGTTCTTCTTGTTGCGCCTCCACGCATAGGCGAACGGCATAAACTTCTCGTACCACCGTGCGTCCTCCATCATGGAGCCTACATACTGGGTAAGGTTCGGCTTGTAGTCGAACTCCACAATCTGCGCCCAATCGCCCTTGCGGTTGCCACCGAAGAGGTGCATCATGTTGTTTTTACTCCACTCTTGGCAGAACTCCTTGAAGTAAAAAACATTATGGTTTTGCTTGTCTGGGTCTTCGAGAATCAGACGGACAAAGGCAGGTTGATTGTAGCGGATTATCAGTCTGTCCAACTGCACCAAGACATCGATAGGCTTGACCTCGTGTGTGCATTCGTAGAGTCCGTGGGCAAAGTAGGGTTCGCCCTGCTTTGTGAAGCGGACGCGCAAGTCGAAGCATCGTGCGCCATCGTACCACTGTTCCTTGATTGTCTTGCGCTGACACCGAGCGAACGGAATCATAAACCATCCATACCACTTCTGCGGTCGGAGAAAAGTCATTGTGTTGTGTGTGCCGATTATCGGCGTACCTTGTTTCTGTTTCATAAACCAAATATTTTAGCAAGTTCTTTAGCAGCAATTATCATTACACTTTGCAATTTATCAGCCACATCTTTATTATTTCTGGCATATTCTGCCATTCCTGACTTCTCGAAAGCATCAGCTATTACATTCTCAACTCTGTTCATTCGGTTATCTGTGTTGATTCCAAACTTCTTGAGAAGTTCATGGTTATAGCTATATTTAATACCTCCACAAATCGGAGTTATCTTTGTTATTTCGATATGTGTTTGGCTATTTTCCTTTTCAGGAATTGTAATGACAATTTCCTGATTGGTTGTCGTGCACATATCTGCGCACATATCCATCACTTCGCCAAAGTGGCGCTTGTACTCACGTGGTGTTATTGAAATTAAACTTTTCATAATGATTTAATTAAATCTTCTTTCGTTAAAAATATCCTATCATGCGCTTTAGTTAATATACTCCCTTTTTTATTTGTATTAAGATGACAACTATAAACTATTCTTTGTGTATTATTTGTAATTGAAATACTAATAGAAGTAATTATTGCTATTACAATTTTATCATCATTAAGGGTATAAATCCAAGTTCCTGGCTTATAATATGATAATGTTTCCATTTTCTTCAATCAATTTTTAATTCAAAAAGTAATTCCTCTTGCCGAGCAACTGACGGACGCACCTGCATTATAACCATTTCTATATCTTCGCTTATCTGAAAATATAAGCGTTGTCGCTCTGCATCGCCTCTATTCAGCAACAAAACTCTTCCGTCTGTCACTTTTACCAACTCGCACAAGAGAAGCAGATATTTCGGCTTGACGATTGCGTCGGCAATCTTAACCACGCCTGTTCGCTCAGAAAAACTGTATCCGCCACATATTGGACATACTCCTGTAATCTCATGATCATTTCCGAGTCTATCAGTGTATGTACCCCTGACCCTTCCAATACCTCCACACTCTTCGCAAACGGTCAAAAAGTCTCCCCAAGCGCCGTATTTTTTGCTTTTCAGTTTTTCTTGTAATTGCTCAATGTCCACCAAGCAATTGCAAGTCTTAGAGGGAAAACAGTGATCAATATCAATTTGCTTAGTTAGTGGCGAGTAGCCGCCGTTGTTTCCTTGCTTCTTAACTCGTATCAAAGAATATCCGTCCGTTGCGACAATCCATTCGCCATAGACAAACGGTTTCTTGAAATATCCGTGAAATCCAGGAGCTTCGCCTGCGAGCTTCTTCAACACGCTCTTAATCTCTTTTTTCATAAAATCATTACATTAAATCGTTCTCAACACAAAATTCCGCCATCTTGATTGCCGCCTCTGTGAAGCTGGTATCTTGTGGCTTGCGACCGTTGATTCCCTTGTTGTCGAAGTCGAACACCCATCGCCCATACACCACAGAAATGATTAAATGCCCAGAGATGTTCGGATAGCCTCCGTCGCTGTCCAAGCATTCTTCATATTCTTCGTTCGGGTTGTCAACCCGAACCCATTTTGTCTGCGGCGCTCTGTCCACACGCAAAGGCAGACAATTCAAAAGGTTCTGCAACGTCCATTCCATGCCAAGATTAATGCCAAGACTTATCAGCTTCTTAATTTGCTTTCGCGTAAAATCATTATTGCCTTGAATCAATTCGAGGAAGTCAGAGGCAAGGTAGAACAGAAGTCTTTCCCGGCTTCTGTTCGCCAAGTTGTTGACTACGTATCTTGCAAAGTCCTCTTTGTCCATCCGTGGCAGGTTGCAGAACGCGTCAAAAATATTCATTTTGTTTGTTTTCATAATTTCAATGTTTTTAAATATCATTTTTCTCTTCCTTTTCCAAAACCTCCTTAATCTTGCAAAAGATGCTTTCGAGCAAATAGGCGAACGGCTCGCTGTCCATCCCGACTTTCAGTTGTATAAGGCAGTCCTCGTAAACGTGTATCGCAACGTGGGCGGCCTCGTGGGCGACGTGCTGGATTTTGCAACAATCTGACAGGAATACCAGATAGCCGTCCACACCTTTGCTGTCCGTAACTCTTGGGAAAGTCAGTGCCGAAGCCTCATTGTCGAGCGTGTTTTGCGTGATGTCGCTGACATCGCAATCGTAACGAAATAAAGCATACAGCTTTTCCCAATCCTCGTTTTTCGCCACCCATAACTTCTTTGGGTACGGCTCTATATTGAATGTCTGTATCATAAATTCATCCTCCTAATCTCGTTGATTTGATTAATAACTTCACCGACTGAATTGTCGGTTGAAAACTTGTGGATAAGCGTGCAGCCGTTGGCGATGTACAACGATCCGTCAATAAGTCTGACGGACAGGCTTGCGCACACTTCCTTATTTCTTCTCTGCGCCCTCCGCCTCTGCTGGCGAAGAAGCCACATCCTGTATTGCTTTATCATTGAATACATAATTTATACTTTAAACCGATTGAAAATCTCTGGTTATATCTCTATCGCTTTGTGAAGTATATTCCCAATAAGTTTCATTATTAAAGATCGGGTCGCTTAGAGAGTCTGTGAAATAATCCCATTTGTCAACATTATGGTATTTTAAAGCTGTTGCATAAGCTTCTGCTCTAAGCAGTTCGGCTAATCTTTCTTCTGATATAAATTTCATCTCCTAATTCATTTAATATTTATAAAAAGACCTCGTTATAAAGGTCGTCGAACTGCTTGCCGAATTGCTCGGCACGCTCGGATGTCTTGAAGCAAAGGCGAGAACCGAAATACGCAAACAAATTCGTAGGCGTGTAAATCGTATCCACGCACACGAACCTCGCAGTATCCTCGTCATACTTGAACCACGGAAACCACTTGTCTTGTTTCCAATCCGAATAATTTGGTACAAACTCATCTTCCTTGTTCCATGCCTGTGCGATGGTGAACAACTTGTTCAAGGCAACCAGTGCCTTGATATGTTTGGGGTTGATGTCGGTCACAAGTCTTGCAACATCTTCAAGAAGGGCAAGTCTTGCAGCTTCTTCAAGATGGGTAACTTTTTCAGAATGTTTTCTCTTTACAACGTAGAAGTCAACATTCGGCTTGACACTGAGAGTATTTCTTGCACTCTCAAAATCCGTAATGACTTCATTTACATCTTTAACATCTACTTCTTCAAGAGTGAAATCAAACGGTGATAAATAATTGTCATCGTTAACACTCAAATATTCGTTGTGGCTGTAAAGGTACTTCATCAAAGCGTCAGAAGCCTCATTACGTGATTCATAGCTGTTAATCTCTCTACAATCTCTTCCATCTGCGTATTTGATAATATACTTCATTTTTTATTGATTTAGAAATTCTAAAAGTTCTTCCGCTTGGCTGAGGGCGAAGTCAGAGTCGGAGCCTTCGTCGTATTCCTTGACAGTCACCCAGCCGTACCATTTTCTCACCTGCACCGCATAAGTCGTGATGCTTGACTGCACGATCGGCAGTCGGTCGCTGTGCGTGAAGCACGCATAGATTCTCGGCCTTATCCTGTATTTCATTTCTCGCCTACTTTCGGTTCTTTGCGCTCTTCAACGGCTGCGGATATAACTGCATTTATCGCGTCGCGCTCCTCTGCTGTAATGTGCCTGTGTGCATAGAGGCAAGCAGCCATATATATGTTGAGACCGAGATCTTTATTTTCGGTCATCAGAGTATGGATGAGAAGCCCTATTTCGTGTGTTGTCCCCTTAGAAAAACCCCACACGTCGCTCTCTTTCTTGTCTGCTAAAATTACCACTGCTGTACGATTCTTCTGGTCTTCATCAGACCAATATTTAATACAGTTGACGATTTTTTCTGCTTCTTTCATTGTCTTTTAAATTTTTTATTAGAGTTAAATAAACTTTATTCCTCGCCTCCTTTCTTCAGAGCGTAAATCAGAGCATCCGCCAAATCAACGGCAATCTCCGCATCACCCTCCTCGGTTAGTGATCGACGCTCTTGTGGAAGCATCATCCTATGCACGAATATATCCTTTGCTATCTCATACCTGCGCTGCTCCCAATCTGGGGAGCGCAATGTCTTGGCGATGCTCACCACCGCCTCTGCCTGTCTTTGTTCTAATACGTTCATTGTTTTTTAGTTTTGTTAGATTATCGCTTATTGTTTATCCATCTCTCCCTCAGACCTCTGACTGCTTCCGTCTTTTTTAGGCATCTTGTCAGAGCCTTCACAAGTATCAGCTTGCTCGCAAAATGCGGCAACTGCGCCTCGTGCATTTTCAGTTCCTTGTCAATCAGTGCTGTGATTGCGCGGTAATCCTCCTTTGAGAGCGTGATTGTCACCATAGAGCTTTCTTCCGTAACAGGTGTCGCTACTAAATTGCATAGTCCCATAATTTTTATTTTTTATAATCCGTATTTTGTATATAATTTTTCAGAATACCTGTCAATCACGTCCGTTTGAATTGACGCAAGGTAAATCTGCGTTGTCTTGATGTCCGTATGACCCATTCCCTTGCTTATGACCGTCAACGGCACCTCCGCAGCGTTGGAGAGGCTTGCCCAAGTGTGCCGGGCGCAGTAGAACGTCAACGGTTCGGAGAAACCTATGTATTCACCGATTTTGGTGAGGAACGAATTAAGTTGTCGTATGCGGCTTAAAGACACACCCAGCAAGCTGCGACACCCATCAGCCTTATACTTTCGTATGATTTTCTTTGCCTTTTCTGGCACCTTCATGGAAAGCACTTGATGTGTCTTTTTCCTTGCGTATGTCATATTGCCGTTACGAAAATTGGAAGGAGTAAGGCTTGCAAGATCTGCTGGAGATATACCGCGGAGCAGAAAGCTGAGAATAAACAAATCGTATGCTTGTTTATACCCTTTGCGCGTGGTGTCTTTTTCCACCCCCCCCCATTTATAAAATTCGTCCATATTGATTGCGAGCAATGCCTTGAACTGCGTGTCCGACAATGCCCGTGACTTTGTTTTCGCAACAGCCGTTGTCGCTCTCTTCCACGGAGAGGCGTCCTCTACAATTCCCCGTGCCACCGCCCTGTTGTACATCGTCCGCAAATTGCGGTTATACATACCGATGGAGTTCGCCGACAAACCTCTATGTACCATTGCTTCCTGCGCAGCCAGAATATGCGTATAGTCGAGCAGACCGATGTCGATACCCTCAAATAGATCGCGGTTGATACGCAAAATCTTCTCATAGCGTTCTGCGGTCGTGTTTTCACCCATTCGGCGCAATTCCGCAATCTCGGCGGCGCAGAAATCTATGAACGTTATTCCAACCTTTTTTCGTTGGATTGTGCCTGTCTTCTGCATAATAGCCTCCATTGAAATCTTAGCCCTTATAGGCTTCGCTTTCGTTCGGTTGGGCTTTTTCGTATCTTGCTCCGCACAAACGGAGGGCTTATGTCTGTTTGTCGTGACGACCACCGTTTTTTTGCGTGGCTTCTTTTCGGTTTCTTTCCGTAAATCCTCGTCCATCCGCTTCTCGTTGCGGACAACCAGCGTGCGCTTGTCAAGTCGCACGACCTTGCTCCCCTCCTCACGTTTCTTTACATCCGCGAGCAGTTGCAAAGCGCGTTCCCGTGCGCCATAGTCTGGTGTATATTCACTCGCTTCGTACATATCGTTATTTGTTGGTGCTTCCGAAACCGCCTTTTCCGCGCTCGGTCGCTTGGTTGAACAACTCTTCCTCATCCACAACCTCGACACCCTCGTAACTCACAGGGGTAAGCACGAATTGCGCTACCTTCATTCCTAGATGAATTACTTCTATGCTTCTGCCGACATTGATGAGATGTATATATATCTCGCCTTGATAGTCCTCATCCACCACGCACGCTCCAACAACGAGCGTTCCTTTGGGGGCGTTTGCCTTTGGTGTCAGACCGACACGCCGCATAGCGTCTATGGATGTCGCCACGCTGGAGCGGTTCATCGCAATCAGCGCGTAGCCGTGCGGCACTTCCGCCCTTATACCGCTCGGCACGAGGATGTCAGTCCCCGATGTCAGCCGAGCCGTGAAGCCTTTCGGCACGTAGAAGTCCAGCCCTGCCGAGCATTCAGTCCCTCTTGTGGGAGTCTTCACCTCCCTAATCTTCGTTATCTTCATCTGTTTCTGACAAGTTTAATTGTTTGAAAATCTATTCTGACTGGCACTTTGTTTTTGTCGCGCTCTCGCAATATAGGGAGCATTGCGAGTGCTTTTCGTCGTGAAGTCATCATACCTTCATTCGTGCTGTCAAGCCTCAATCCGACTGGGATATTATTTTTCTGTTTGCTCATTTGTTCGTAAAATTAAAAATTTGCTTGTTTTTCTTACGTCTGTTGCATTTTCTCTCGTCAGATATATATTTTATTATCTCGGATATAAAACTGCGTCAAACGCGCTTATTTTGAATTTCTCTCCGAATCTCTTCGTCCGTGTGATTTCCGTCGAACAGATCTTTGACTTGTAGATACTCCTGTGCCGATATGCCGTATCGTCTGAGCAATGCCCGAAAATCATCAACCTCGGCATCGTGTGCGGCACGCTCTGCATCTCTTTGCTGATGTTGCTCGCGCCGTTCTGCACGTAGCGTTGTCGGTCGGAATATCTGCATCTCCTTGTTGTCGTAGTTGCCATCGATGATTTTTTGGAAGTTGGTCGGCAACACACACCAATCGATCGTAGCAATCCAGCCTCGCTGGTTCTTGCCGTTAAGGAAGTCGCTTGCTACCGCTTTACGGATCATCTCGAAGAAGACTTCCTCGCCATATTCTCGACAAAGAGCAGAGATATGCTTGCGACGTGTTGATTTGATGCCACGGATTTTGGGAATCACCGAGTGTCGCTCTGCAAGTGCAGTGTTCCACGCATCCAAAATTCTTAAAAAATCAATTTTGGGTTCTTGCGAGTCAATCTTCGCATTTTGCGAAGTTGACCCAAAAGAGTTTATCTCTTTTGTATTTATATTTTCATTGTTATTGTTATTGTTATTGTTATTGTTATTGTTATTGTTATTAGGTTGTTTTTGGTTGTTTCTCGGTTGTTTTTTGGTTGTTTCTCGGTCGTTTTTTGGTTGTTTTCGGGCGTTTTTTGGTTGTTTTCGGGCGTTTTGATTACCCATTGGCGCGCCTCCTTTGCACCCATTTTCAAAGCGTTTGTTGTTTGCTTCAAGCTGTGGGCGGATAAGCGTCCACAAGACTTTTTCAATGCCTTCGAAATGAGGTTCAACAAGGTCTAATCCGTAATTGATAACCGCTTCATACATACGTAGTCGAACGTCTTTGTCTAAAGCGTTGAAAGCATCGCGAAACGACCGATAAAAAATGAAAGTTTCTCGTTCCATACTCTATGCTTTTTTCTCGTTCCGCTCAGCGTCGATTGATGGTTTTGCCACAGCGAGAAGTACTCGGATTTCCTGTGGTAAGTCCCACTCTGGTTCAGATCCGAAAAACGCATAATTGGCAATTGCGCATATAGCATCTAATTGATATTCTTCATCGATACATTCTATAGCGTCATACCATTCCTTGCGAAAAGTAAATTCATTCATAATTCTTCATTTTTTCGAGTTTGTTTATCTCTTTAGTTAGTAATCGCACGGCGTTAGCAAGTCGTGGCTTGGCGGCAATCAGCTCTGTCGGTGTGGATCTGATGACAATGCGTGCGCACCGAATAATCGTATCTCTCATATCATTAGGAATTTGTTGCATAACTAATATGGTTTTTTGGATATGTCAATTTCTTTCCCCGATGATGCGATATACACAGGCTTGCCAGTGTGTTCTCTAACTTGTTTCACAAACATCGCAGCATCTGAGTTCGTGGCTGACAGATGCACAAGTACAATGCTGCCGCATTCCGACAAGTCTTGTCGGTCAAGGGTACGAAGAGTTTCCGATAATTCCATGTGAGAGTTCATAAGCCTTGGGCGCATAGCTTCTTGCATAAGCCCGCTTACGATGTTCTCTTGCAATATCTCGTCTGAATAATTCGCCTCAATCAATATCGTATTCAAGCCATCAACAACATACGGGAATGCAATTGTATCAGTGACAAAAAGCATTTTGCCTATCTCTGCGTGTCCAACGATGAATGCAAAGCATGGCACGTCATGTTTGACATCTAACGGAATCACTCTGAATCCACCAACGGCATAGCCGTGCCGCGCTTGGATCTCTCGAGTGAAAGGTTTCCCGTAAAGTCCCTTTGCACGGAGTGTGTCGGCAGATGCAAAAACTGTCACCCCAGAAGTCGCCAAAGAAGTCGCGTGTCCCGCGTGATCATTGTGACTATGCGTAACAAACGCTCCCACAACATTGCTTAATCGCCAACCAAGCGCGCGCTTGATTCTTGACAGACGTATTCCGCACTCAATTATCAATGACTCATTCCTTGTTTCAAGGATATAGCAATTGCCGTTTGACGAGCTTCCGAGGATTTTCAGTTTCATATACAAAAATGATTAAATGATGATATTCTGCTTTGTCGGTAATTAATACGGCGCTTCTTCTGGTGTTGGTTCTTGTGCCTGAGAAGCATCAGTGCTTGATGATGTTTCGGGAACATCGTCAAATTCAACCGCCGTAGTATCTATTATCTGTACATCGCTATGTTGTGCGGCATCACGTTGTATAGATGCTTTATCGCTATCGGCATCGTCTTCCTTGCCGTCGTACAGCCACGCATCATCAGATGAGTTGATAATAACCTTGCACGCACGTCCAATGACGGTTTTTTTCGCCATCTCTTCAGCGAAATTCTTATGTGCTGGGCTATTGCCTTTCGTCGTACCTTGCCCCCACGCTGCTCGTATCTGCTGCATTGACATAATGGTGACCTGTGTCGTTCCGTCTGCAAGCGTCACAAGTGCGTATGCTCCCTTTATTTTGGAGTTGTCAATGTTCTCGAGTTTCTGCGAGTGTTTAATAATTGACACTTTCGCAGTCTTTGGATCAATCTCATACTGAAAATCGTCTCCTTCATAAATGACATTAGCAACAGGTTCGGACACCATTCCGCCCGCGCGTTTGGCAAGTGCGATTGTGCCGAAATAACTGCGTTTGAATACCAGTTTGTTCCCGTACACGATGAAATATCCTTGATTCTTTGACACGCTCAATCCTTGCAAGACCATATCAAGAAGGCTGTTTGCAATGGACTCTTTCGTGCATATCTGCAACGCTTTGTGATGCTCCTTATCTTCGACTTCTTGAAGCGCAAGCCACGCACTCTTCATGTGGTTCTCTACAGAGTAGTTCTTCGGTAGAATCATGCTGCCGTCTTTCTGAAATTGCTCGATTCGCGACAATACTTGTTCGCTGATGTTCTCAAACTTTTGGATGCTGGTTTTCTCATCTTTCTTTTCCATTTCTGTTTAGTTTAATTAGTCTTCGTTGTTTTGATAAATAAAAATGAATGCGCCACTCTGTGGTTGATTCTTTTTCCGTTTCCGTGGCAAGGGAGGGTATGGTTTATTGATATTTTTCATCTCTCAATTTTAAGCGTGGAGCATCGAGAGTCCACAATTAGGTTGATAATCTGTGATTGAGTATGCAAGATGTTGGTAACGCTTTCTCGGTTGTCAATCACAATCGGAGCGAAGCATTTTTTCTCTCTACAAATGGTGTTAATGATGTCTATTCCAGCATTGACCTTCATTGCGTTATTCAAATCCGAGAAAGGTACACCATTCACCATCGCTTCACAGGTTTCTACTTCTCCGCCATTGACTTGTTTTTCGAACATTTTGAATTTGACGATTTCAAACATTCTGTTTATGCGTTCTTCTATATGTTCGATTTGTGCCTTGCGGAATTGCTGAATTGTATATTCTGTTTTTTCAAGCTCGGCGAGAGCGTTTTGTTGGGTGCGGTATTCGTCCTCGAGTTCGGCGATACGCTTTAGCGTTCTGCCGATAATGTCACGGACTTGCATCTGCGTTTTAAGTTCGGCAATTTTGCCGAGTAATTCTTGTTTGCGCTTATATACTGCATCAGTATCTACAATGCCAGCCTCTGCTTCTTTTGTACGGATTTTATCGCTTAATGCTTGCAGATCTTCGCGCATTGCCTTGATGTCCGCTTGTTCGGCAACAATACGTTGATAATCCGGTTCTATCGGTTCAACTCGGAATATGTCAGAGTTCTCTATCTCGGCAATATCTGCGTCGTAGGCAAATACCTTGTCGTTCGCGCTCTTTAGTTCGGATTCTTTGGCGATGATTGCGGCTTTGTTTTCGAGCCCTTTGTGTTTGTTGTTCTCGAGTTTGTCGGCGTGATCCGAGTTGAACGCATTACGCATCTGCTCTATACGAGCATCAATATCGTCAGCTTTAAGTTTCTGTCCGCAAGTGGGGCAAACAAACACATCACGGTCGAGCGCCACGAACTGCTCGTTCTTCAGTGCGTACCACTCGTTGAGTAATTCAGCGTGACGTGTCTTCAGTGTTTGTAGATCGTGTTCAAGGCGCGGAATCGTTATCGACATCAATTGACGCTCGTTGCGGAGCGTTTTCACTTGCGCCTGTACAGCCTCGTAGGCGCGCTTTTTGTCGTAATATTCGCGGTGTGTATTGTTTATAATCTCGTTCTCGGCATCCGCTTTAGCACTCGCCTTCTGGATGTAGTCTTGCTTCATTTTCGAAACATCGATTAAGCGCATCTCGTTTGCTTTGTTTATATCAGCAATCTCAGTATCAATCGCGCTTACTTCACTTTGTAGCTTGTCGATTTCTTGCTCTATAGCATCCCAATCGCGCGCCTCGGGCATTGACCGATTACACTCATCGATTCGCGCAGGAATGCTCTCAACACTGTCTTTGACTCTGCGTTTTTTGGCAACGATTTCACGCTTGTATTCATCAAGCGTTTTGCCTGTCAGGTTGCGAAGTAATGCGGCGAAATCTTCATTCCCACCAACGATGTCTTCTTCGGCGATATTGCCAGCGAGATCAAACAGCATTGCTCGCTGTACGTCTTTTCTCTGCGTTGTGAAATACCACGGATTAGTGATGAGCTTGAATAGTTGCTCGTCGCAGATACCGCTGATTTTAGCGTTATATTCAGTCACAGATGTAGGCACGTCGTTCCAATAGCATTCCAATAGGTTTCCCGAATATGTTTCCTCTGCGCTGCCACGCTTCTTTGTCCATTTCTCTACAAGACATTTGCGGAGCGTGATTTCTTCTCCGTTGATGCGTAAAACGCCTGTGACTTCGTGCGGAATGCGTGGAATCACATTGCCTTGCTCGTTGTAGGTCTTAATGCCGAAGTCCTTACGATCGTCACTTGATTTACTGAAAAGCAACCATCTGAACGCGTCAAACACCGTCGTTTTTCCGCTGGCATTCGCACCGCGAATGTCTGTTTTTCTACCGAAATCAATTTCAAGGGAGCGAATACCTTTGAAATTGGTGAGTGATAATTTGGTTAGGATTATTTCTTTCATTTAAAAAAGATTTTGAAATTAGTTATCTGTGAGTTAAGCAATACGTGTTTGCCTCCGCTCTTAGTTCTTCGTTCGTGCGTTGGCGGTTGCGGAACATCCATTCATCGATTTCGCTGCGCTTAAAGACCAGTTTTCCACCGCGTGGCTTATATACAGGTATTTCTCTGTGGCAGACAAGCGTTAGCAATGATGAACGTCGGTAGCCTGTGTATGCGACGACATCTTCAAGCGTCATTAGTTCCTTTTTTGAGTTGGCGCAAATCAGCGCCTCGAGCGATTCAATTTTCTTCGTCAGAATCGCGATGCTGTTCGTTATATCCATTTTCTTTCTCGGTTATGTAGTAAAAAGGGTAGGCAAGTCCAGCGATGCCCATGATAACGGCGATTATAGAGCCGTTGAATGCTGCTGCAATAAGTAGTGCTATGCCTATTATTGTCATTAAAATCGTCATCAGAGTCGTAGCGGCTGAAAAGAAATCATCGTTCATTGTTCTTCGTTTTTAGTCGGGAATAATTCGCTTGCTGGGATTCCAACCGTATCTTCAATGACTTTCTGTGTCAGTTTGTCAGGAGCGGATCTCTCTGTGAGCCATCCGCGGACGGTCATCTCACTCTTCTTTGTGGCTTTGGCAAGCTGCTCAACCAGTTCTCGTCTTGGTGAGCGTGGGCTGAGCCCTAAATAAAATTTCTTTAATGTCATTCTCATTTTTTGCTATATTTATGTATTTATGTTTTTCTTGACTTGTCGTGGTTGCTCTTTGAGTTCAAGAGCAACCACCCTTGCCAGCTTATCTTACTTCGTCGTCGTTGCATATAAGAACATCCCCACAGATGTAGTCGCTTTTGTAGATTGCCTCATACTCTTTGGCTATCTGCGTCGCTTCGTGATTGTAAGCGCAACAAAACTTTCCTTCCTCGTTTGCTACCATAATTTCGTTGTCCGTAAGGCGCAACACTTCAATATATCCTCCGACGATTTTCTGAAGTTCTTCAAGTTGAAAGTCTGTTCCGTTCTGTGGAGTGACTTCCACGATTGTTCCGTCTGTTTTTATAATTTTTGCCATAATCGTTGTTTTTTCATAATTTTTTTGTCGTTTTGCAGTTTAATAATTACATTTGCGCTGTACTTATGTTATTTGTACATTGCAAAGATAATATAATATTACATATCGTGCAATATGATATTGCAAATACATTTGTTATTTAACTTTTTTTAATGATATGGACATACCAACAAGAATACAGAACATAATTAACTACTCCCATAAAAGTATTCCTCAATTAGCGGCAGCAGTGGGTTTTAAGACACCACAGACAATACGCTCACTACTTAAAGGTGATACGAAAACAATATCTGATGCTGTTGTTTTAAAGCTAACATCATATTACCCAGAAATTAATAAAGAATGGCTTCTCACAGGTGAAGGCGAGATGCTGAAGCCGACCGAGGGTGTCGCTCCAAGGGATGCAGTACCGCTCGAGGATGTGGGTCGGCAAGGTAATACGGATAATACGCTTGACCGACTATTAACGATGATGGAGAGACTGATTGAGCAAGGCGATAGACAGACGAGAGTTGCCGAAATCAACGCTGAAGCCAACAAACAAAACTCTGATAATCTCGCCCGACTTATTGAACGCTGGGACGCAATGCAAGGGAACTCCCTATCACACAGGCAAGGTGTCGGATAATCCACCTTGCCCCATTTTATCAAACAATAAATATGCGTGTCGTCTGCGATGATTGTCCAGCATGAGAGTCGCGATGTAGAGAATTTAGATGGGAGAGAGATAATGAGAAGAAAAAAAACAACGAACAAACTGGATAGATTTGATTTGAAAGATCCATCGGGTATTGACAAAGATGTTCCGTTTTGGGCAACGCTTTTGCCGCTACTCTTCCTTGTCGAATCTATTTTATCAATGTTCGCTGAAAATTATTAACCAATATATAATTTTATGGTAGGAATATCAGTTTTAGCGGGCATCATCGCCCTTGTTTTTGCTATTGTTTTTTATGTGAAATTTTTCCAAATGGCAGCCGACATAAACCGAATGTCGCGGCTCATGGAGGAGTTGACGAAGAAAAATAAAGCATCACTTAAAAAGGAAACAAGCGCAGAGCAGTCGCAAGAATCTGCTTCGGCTTCGTCTGTAAATACAGATGCCACGAAAATAACGGAATCAATATCGGAGAATGATGATGTGTTTTCTAAAATTGGATGGCCGATTGTGATCGGTTTAATTATTCTTCTTTTTATCATTGCTATTATAGATGCTCTCAGTAAATAAACCTATGTATATACATATTATCCAAACATTGGCTAAGTTTGCGAAACATCGCAATATCGACTTGAACGAACTGCGCCAACTCCGTCTGCAAACCCAGTTTGCTATCGATCGAAAAGAAATTATAGGGCAGTCAGCAAAGGACGAATATGCCGTTCTTGCTGCTCTTGATGATGTGTATTATAATGACACCACCGCCAATGAGTAGACGGAGAGTGTATCAGCAAGCGACACTTGATGTGCAACGCAGATTTTTCGATACCGTCACCGAGCTTGTCGCAAGTGGAGTGATTATCGGCGGAGTCGCTGGGTATTGCAATACAGCGAAAATCGAGAATAGTCATTATTACGCGCAACGAAAAGATCCACAGCGAGGATTTTTTGAGATTGCATGGATAATGCCGTTGATTACTATATATGGCATATCGCCAGTGTGGATGTTGCTCGGCAAAGGGAAAAAGTACAAAACGATTAAAAACACAACTAACTATGAAGAAAAGACTTCTTGTGATAGTGCTGTTGGCACGCCGTCTATATGAATAAAAACAAAGAAAAACACACCAAAAAATAAGCGGATGAACAATGATTTTGCGGCGAAAAAGTTTGCTATTTTGTAAACTTTTCTGTATCTTTGCAGTGTTGAAAACAAACGATAACGATGGCAGCATTCCAACTCATATTATTAGACGAGGCGAAAAAATTCCTCGACAACATTCCTCAAAATGCGCATAAGAAAGTGCTATACAATATGTGGAGAGTGTCTGGTGGAGAGAAAAACATTGAGCTATTTAAGAAATTGGAGAAATCTGAAATTTGGGAATTTCGCACATTATACAACGGAATAGCATATCGACTTTTCGCTTTCTGGGATACCGAGGAAAAGACATTGGTGGTTGCCACTCACGGAATCATTAAGAAAACGCAAAAGACTCCAAGCAAAGAGATAGCGAAAGCAGAAGCAATAAGAAAAGAATATTTCAAAAATAAATAATTATGGAACAGAGAGGAAATCTGAAGCTCTACACGCTCGAAGAAGTTACGGATGAAATCATCGGCAAAAAAGGAACTGCCGAACGAGACGAATTTGACAGGGACGTAGAGGAAGCATTGAAAGCCTACCAACTCGGGGAAACCATAAAAGAGGTACGCAAAGAACAAGACCTCACACAGGAGGCTTTGGGTGAAAGAATAGGGGTCAAAAAGGCGCAAATAAGCAAAATCGAAAATGGGCAAACGATGACTTTGCGCACAATGAGCCGTGTGTTCCGCGCCCTCGGCATCACGTCTGGAGAACTGCTTCTCAGCAACGGGCAGAAACTTCAACTTTGGTAACCGCTACTTCTTCAGTGCGTCGGAAATCTTAGCCACTGCCGCTTGCTTGTTCTTGTCAAGGACTTTCGCATAAATCTGCGTTGTGCGAATGTTTGTATGTCCGAGCAGTTTGCTGACGGTGTAGATGTCAGTGCCGATGTCGAGCATCATAACTGCGAACGTGTGCCGTCCCGAATGGAATGTGATGTGCTTATCAATGCCTGTGATTGGCATTATCCGTTTTCTGAGCGCGTTGTTGGCGTGCATGGATGATGTCAGCGCGAAAATCATCTCTGATGTTTTTGGTTGACGATTAATGATTTCAACAGCTTGTTCGTTAATGTCGAGGTATTCTTGCTGCCGAGTTTTCTGTTGCTCGAATGTAATCCGCGTAAAGCCGAATTGCGTTGAGATGTTCGACCACTTCAGATTGCGAATATCGACCCATCGTAATCCTGTAAGGCACGAAAAAACAAAAGCATCCTTAATAGATTCATAACGTGGATGACACGGACTTGCAATCAACAAGCGCAATTCGTCAATCGTTAGAAACGCACGTTCCTTTGGGTTGACTTTCGGTAACTCTCGGATGGTTGGAATATCATCTTTAGAAATGATGTGGTCGCGTGCTGCTGTATTAAGACTCGTCGTAAAAATAGAAATAAGATGATACACCGTACTTGGATTCAGCGAACGACCTGTGCGCAAAGAAGTCGTAGATAACAGGTATTTTACAAATCCGTTCGCCCACGATGAAGTGATGTCGTCAAAAGTGAGCGATTCTGCCCTCTTGTCGTAAAGCTTGATTTGATGCAAACACGTCATCCAGTTTCTTTTCGTGCTGATAGTGCGTGATGGACTGCTGATAAGCGAGCGGAAATATTCGCAAAACAATACTGTCGGACGCTCGCCATCAAGACCGAACCGATCGTTCCGCGCGTCAAGAATCCGCTTCGCGCATATTTCTTCAGCAAGCCGCATTGTTTCTCGGTTTCGTTGTTTGTCAGCCCTCGTTCGTTCTGGTTCCAGGAAAAGCCCAAGCGTTTCGTTATGCCGCAAGCCGTTGCTTATCACATCAAGATATAGCCGTATGCGACCGCTCGGCAACTCTCGTTGGCGTAAAGTAATTGATGTTTTCTTCTTCATTTTGCGTCGTGTGTTTATAGATTTTTCCGTGCAACAAAAATACAACAAAAAAACCAAAAGGAATCAAACGAAAACAAACAATCTGCAAATCCGTACACTCTGTATATCGTTAGTTTTGTTGGTTTTGTGTGTTTCAGTCTGTTTTGGTTTGATATGCGAAATCTTTACATTACTTTTGTCGCAAAATAAAAAATATGAAAGCAATAAAGTTTTTAATTACTTGTGTTTTCTTATTCTTTAGTATAAGTGTATTTGCATCAGCTGATAATACATATACTAAAAGCACATCATCCTAATGACAACAAGACTATTGTTAGAATATGGAAAAGCCCAAAAAATGATTATATCATTCGTACATCTTATAGTGATAAAAAAGATGATTTTGACCAAGAGAAATTATCACAACAGCAAAAAAAGTAGAGTATAATGGGTTTGCCAAAAGAGTAATATTTAAAACATCAAATAATGCATATTATGTAATTGCTTATGCTAATGAAAAATTTGCATTTGTATACGGATTCTACTCAGAAGTTCTTAATGATATAGTTTCCGTTGAATATACTATAGATTTTATAAATAAGAGAGCATTTAATAATTTATAATAGTTGATGAAGGCGTATGATATCTGATTTATCGGTAATTAAGCATGTATTAAATCGTAATAAATCAAACTTGGCATTTATTGTCGGTAATGGTATCAATAGATTTGCTTATACTCAAAATCAAGATGTATCATGGAATGCACTCTTATTAGATGTATGGCAACAGATTTCAAATAGAACTTTAAGTAATATTTCAAATGGAATTTCTTTGACGGAATTTTATGATATTATGGAATTTGAAGCAGGCTCTATTGATGAAGTAAGATTAAAAGTGGTTGAATTACTAGATAAATGGGAACCTGTGGAATATCACAAATTGTTACAAAATAAAATGATAGAATGGGATGTTCCTCTCTTGACAACCAATTTTGACAGAAATTTAGATAAAGGATTAAGGTTTAATAAACTAGAAAATGAAAATATCGGTTTTACAGACTTTTATCCTTGGAATGTTTATTTTGGTAATACCGTTCTATCATATCCAACGGAAGGCTTTGCTGTATGGCATATTAATGGAATGGTTGGCTATCGTAGAAGTATAAGGCTAAGCCTATCAGAATATATGGGATTATCTGCACGAGTTCGTTCTTTTCTTCACAAGGAAGAAAGTATAGATGATTTCAATTTCAAAAATCAGAATAATTGGAAAGGATATAACACTTGGCTACATATTATTTTTAACAATTCTCTATGTATATTTGGATTAGCCTTGGATGAGAATGAAACATTTTTAAGATGGTTGCTAATTGAAAGAGCTAAATATTTTCGTCGTTTTCCAGAACGTAGAAAACAGGGTTGGTATGTATGTAAATCTGATGAAGTTTCAGAGGGAAAAAGATTCTATTTAGATTATCTTGGTTTTGAAATGGTTGCACTTGAAAATTACGAGGAGATTTATAAAGGATTATTAGAAATTTAACACTGTAGTTATCAGTGTTTTGGGTAGTGTAAACAGAACTGTGTCACGGCTCTGATTTTTTATTCTTTCCCTCTT